>Ga0070682_100000011_pt1 | contig 266253 bp, 258 predicted proteins | sample KBSC63LmetaG_FD_64668 | JGI IMG/M metagenome (GOLD analysis project Ga0070682, IMG submission 64668) | Corn rhizosphere microbial communities from Kellogg Biological Station, Michigan, USA - KBS C6-3L metaG | ecosystem: Host-associated > Plants > Roots > Rhizosphere | place: USA: Michigan...
CTTCTCGCGCGGCTCCGGCTACCTGCTCTACCGCCTCGTCGACGACAGCTTCGACTACTGCTTCCCGATGCTGCGCAAGATCGGCAACAAGCTCGACGCGCTCGAGGACGACATCTTCGAAGAGGCGGCCGAGGCGGTTGTGCGCGACATCTCCAACGTCAAGCAGGAGATCATCAACTTCCGCAAGGTGATCCGGCCGCAGCGGCCGGTCCTGCGCGACCTCGAGAAGGTCAAACAGCGCTACCTCGCCTCGGATTTCGACCTCGAGATCTACTTCGACGACATCGTCGACGCCCACGAGCGGATCTGGGACATGCTCGAAAACTACAAGGAGGTCGCCGAGGCGCTCGAGGAGACCAACGAGTCGGTGATCTCCCACCGCCTCAACGACATCCTTCGCGTCCTGACCTCGATCAGCGTCGTGATCCTGCCGCTGACCCTGATCGCCAGCATCATGGGGATGAACTCCTGGGTGCCGGGGGAACACAACGAGGAGGGCTTCTTCGTCGTGATCGGGGTGATGGCGCTGGTGCTGATCGGCCTCGTCGCCTACTTCCGCAAGCGCCGCTGGCTCTGAGCCGCCGCTCTGTAAGGATGGACAGCCCGTGGCAAATTTCCGCATCTGGGCGCCCTGGCGCCTCGCCTACGTGAAGGACGCGTCGAAGGACATCGAGGAGGAGTGCATCTTCTGCGCCAAGCCGGCGGCGGATGACGACGAGGCGAACCTGATCGTCCACCGCGCTGAGCGCTGCTTCGTGATCCTCAACCTCTTCCCCTACACGAACGGGCACCTGATGGTGGCGCCCTACGAGCACGTCGGCCGCCTGCAGGAGATCCCGGCCGAGACGCTGGCGGAGATGATGGCGCTGGCGCAGCGGGCGATGGAGCGGCTCGAGAGCGTCTACCAACCGCACGGCTACAACGTCGGCTTCAACCAGGGCCGCGTGGCCGGAGCCGGGGTCGAGCACCACATCCACATGCACGTCGTCCCGCGCTGGGCCGGCGACAACAACTTCATGCCGGTGATCGCCGACACCAAAGTGATGCCGCAGTCGATCGAGCAGAGCTACGAGGCGCTGAAAGGAGCGTTTTGAGCGACCAGCCCCCCCTGGCCCCGCCGGGGATCTTCAAGGCTTACGACATCCGCGGCCTCTACGGCTCGGAGATGGACGAGACGACCGCGCTGGCGATCGGCCGCGCCTTCGCCCGGGTGCTGGGACGGCTGCGGGGCAAGCAGCCGAGCGAGCTGCGGGTCGGGCTCGGGCGCGACATGCGGCTGACCGCGCCGCAGATGGCGGGCGCGGTGCGCGACGGGCTCGTCGCCGAGGGCGCGACCGTGGTCGACGCCGGCATGGTCGCGACCGAGATGCTCTACCACCTGGTCGGCTCCCATGAGCTCGACGGCGGCGCGATGGTCACCGCCTCGCACAACCCGAAGGCCTACACCGGGGTGAAGCTGGTCCGCGAGGGGGCGCTGCCGCTCTCCGGCGACGCCGGGATCGGCGACGTCAAGGCGGAGATCGAAGCCGGGCTCGGCGAGGCGCCCGGCGGCGGCTCCGCCGAGGAGGTCGACGTCTGGGACGAGTTCCGCGCCCACGCGCTCTCCTTCATCGACCCGGCGAACGTGAAGCCGATGAAGGTCGTGGTCGACGGCGGCAACGGGATGGGCGGGCCGATGGTCGGCCCGATCCTCGAGCAGCTGCCGCTGGAGCTGGAGGAGATGTACTTCGTGCCGAACGGCGAGTTCCCCGACCACGAGCCGAACCCGCTGCTGGAGGAGAACCGGCGGATGATCATCGACCGGGTCCGGGAGAGCGGCGCCGACCTCGGGATCGCCTGGGACGGCGACGCCGACCGCTGCTTCTTCATCGACGCGACCGGGAGCTTCTGCGACGGCGACTTCATCTGCGCCCTGCTGGCGCGCTCGATCCTGCAGAAGAACCCCGGCGCGACGATCCTCTACGACCCGCGCTCGAGCCGCGCGGTGCCGGACCTGGTCGCCGCCGAGGGCGGCCGCTCCGACCTCTCCCGCGTCGGCCACGCCTTCTTCAAGGCGCGGATGCGCGAGGAGGGCGCGGCCTTCGGCGGCGAGGTCTCGGGCCACTACTACTTCCGCGACTTCTGGAACGCCGACTCGGGGACGATCCCGGCGCTGCTGGTGCTGGAGCTGCTCTCGCTCGACGGCCGCTCTCTGGCCGAGCTGATGGACGAGTTCCGCTCCAGGTACTTCATCTCCGGCGAGATCAACTCCGAGGTCGCCGACGCGCAGGCGAAGATGGACGAGATCGAAGCGCGCTACTCCGACGGCGAGATCGCCCATCTAGACGGGGTCTCGATCGACTTCCCCGATTGGCACTTCAACGTCCGCCCCTCCAACACCGAGCCGCTGCTGCGGCTGAACCTCGAGTCGCTGAGCTCGCGCGAGGACATGGAGCGGCGCCGCGACGAGGTGCTCGGCCTGATCCGCTCGTGACGGCGACGCCCGAGCAGGCGCTCGAGCAGGCGGCGCTGGCCGGTATCCACCGCTTCGCGATCCCGACCCCGTTCGCGGTCGGGCGGGTCAACTGCTACCTGATCGAGGACGAGCCGCTGACCTTGGTCGACACCGGCCCGAACTCGGGCAAAGCGCTCGACGAGCTGACCGCGCGGCTGGCCGAGCGCGGCCACCAGCTCGCCGACCTGGAGCTGATCGTCGTCACCCACCAGCACATCGACCACCTCGGCCTGGTCGAGATCCTGGTCGAGCACTCCGGCGCCGAGGTGGCGGCGCTGGGGGCAGCGGCCGAGCGGTTGGCGGCCTTCGACGAGGACGCCGAGGAGGAGGACGAGTTCGCGGTCGAGGTGATGCTGCGCAACGGCATCCCCGAGGACGTGACCGTGGCGCTGCGCAGCGTCTCCCGCAGCTTCCGCGGCTGGGGCTCGCACGTCGAGGTGACGCGGCCGCTGGAGGACGGCGGCACGCTGGAGCTCGGCAACCGGCGGCTGGAAGCCCTGCACCGGCCGGGGCACAGCCCCTCGGACACGGTCTTCTGGGACGAGGAGCGGCGGATCCTGATCGCCGCCGACCACCTGCTGCCGAAGATCTCCTCCAACCCACTGATCACCCGCCCGCTCGACGGCTCCTCGCGCCGGACCCAGGCGCTCGCCACCTACATCGAGTCGCTGCAGAAGACGCGCGAGATGCCGGCCGAGATCGTCCTTCCCGGCCACGGCGAGCCGATCACCGACCACGTCGAGCTGATCGACTCGCGGATGGCGGGCTACGACCGCCGCAAGGAGAAGATCCACCGCCTGGTCGCCGAGCAGCCGCGCAACGCCTACGAGCTGGCGCAGGCGCTGTGGGGCAACGTCGCCGTCACCCAGGCCTTCCTCACTCTCTCCGAGGTGATCGGCCACACCGACCTGCTCGTCAACGAAGGCCGGGTGCGGGAAACCGACGACGGTTCGGTGATCCGCTACGAAGCGGCCTAGAGCCCGGCCCCGATCGCGTGGCCGAGCGCGGCCGCCCCGAGGCCGAGTATCAGGCTGAGGACGACGTTGACGACGGCGCCGCGCCTTTCGTCGCGCGCCTCCAGCTCCTGGGTGTCGAGCATCCAGGTCGAGAAGGTCGTGTAGGAGCCGAGCAGGCCGACGCCGGCGAGGAAGTAGCCGTCACCGCGGAGCGGGGCCCCGGCCAGCAGCCCGAGCAGGAAGGCGCCGCTGACGTTGACGACGAGGATGCCGTAGGGGAACCGGAACCCGACCCGCAGCGAGACCAGCCAGTCGACGCCGAAGCGCAGCACCGCCCCCACGCCGCCGAGGAAGGCGACCCCGATCCAAACCCCGATGCTCACCCGACCTGTGGCCTCCGCGCCAGCGCGACCCCGGCCTGAACGCCGATCAGCCCGGCGACCACGCTGGCCCCGGCATAGCCGAGCGCGATCCCGACATGCCCGGCTTCCAGCATCTTCACCAGCTCCACCTGCAGAGTCGAGAACGTCGTCAGCCCACCGCAGAACCCGGTCGTCCACAGCGGCCGGTGGCGCGTCACCGGCGGCAGCGCCGTGACCAGATAGCCGAGCAGGAACGCCCCGACCACGTTCACGATGAGGGTCGCCCAGGGCCACCCCGTAGCCCCCTCCCCCACCGCTTCCAGCAACCCCGCCCGCAGCAGCGTCCCCAGCGCCCCGCCGAGAAAGATCGCCCCCAGCTCCCGTCGGTCGATCACCGACGGGAGCCTAGGCGAGAACGCCTGTACCTCGCAGTTGGTGCAAGCGTCGAAAAAGCAGCTATGCCCCTAGTACGCGAATTGAAGCTTCGACGTGTCCTCCGCCGCCACCAAGATCAATCACCACATGCCATTGCCCGGCACGCGGGATGCCGATCACGGCAGGAGATTGATCGAAATAGCCCCCGTAGTAATCGAAACTCGAATCTTGGCGGTAGCGAGCCAGGTTTATCTCGTCGAGCAAAAACACATTTGCGGCATTCCCCTGAAGAGCGACTTCAGCGGCCGCGCCGGCTTGTAGATAGCCGAGATCTGAATGTAGAAAGTTCATGTTGTCTCCAATGCGGCTCCAGTGGAGCTCCAAAGCAAAATTGATCTTGAGCTAAACAGTCACCAAACTCCGAGGCCGGAAAAGCTGGCGCAACTCGATCCCCCTTCGAAGGCTCCCCATCCCTCCTGGGAAAAATCGCATTAGGCTCCAGCGTCCGTGTCTGCCCAGCTTCGCTCCCTCCGTCGCCGCAAGCCGGCGAAGAAACGGATGCTGCTGATCGTCAACCCCTATGCGACGACGGTCTCCGATCGGCTGAAAAACCTGGTCGTCTATGCGCTGCAGGGGCGGTTCGACGTGGAAGCGGTCTCGACGCAGGCGCAGAACCATGCGACCGAGATCGGGCGCGAGGCACAGGACGGGGGCTATGACGTGGTCGTCGCCTTCGGCGGGGACGGGACGCTTAACGAGGTCGCGAACGGGCTGGCGGGGACGGACCTGCCGGTCGCGGTCCTGCCGGGCGGCTCGACCAACGTGGTCGCGCGGACGCTGGGGATGCCCAACGACGTGGTCGACGCGACCGAGCATCTGCTCTCACTCGCTGACGACTGGCAGCCGCGCAAGATCGACCTCGGGATGGTCGACGACCGCTACTTCGTCTTCTCCTGCGGAGTCGGCATCGACGCGAGCGTGGTCAAACGGGTCGACCGCAACCCGACCCTGAAGGGCAACGCCGGCCCCTACTACTACAGCTGGGCGGGCATCTCCAGCTTCTACCGCAAATACATGGTCAACCCGATTCGGATGAGGACCACGGTCGACGGTCGCGAGCCGGTCGAGGGGATCACCACGATCGTCCAGAACTCCGACCCCTTCACCTACTTCGCCAGCCGGCCGATCCGGGTCTGCGAGGGGGTGGCGTTCGACGACGGGACCCTCTCGCTGGCGGTACTGAAGCGCGCCGCGCAGCGTGACATGCCAACTCTGATCAGCCGCCTCTTCAGCGAGAGCAAACCGGCGGCCCGCCACAAGCAGGTCGCCCACTTCGAAGACGTCACCCACGCGATCGTGGAAACGATCTCCAGGGACAAGAACGGGACGGTGCGGCCCCTCCCCCTCCAGGTCGACGGCGACTACATCGGTGAGCGGGACCGGATCGAGCTGCGCATCGTGCCCGGCGCCCTGACCGTCGTCGCCTGAACGCATCTAGCCGAGGAGGCGATAAATACTGCTTTTGATCTTGACCTCCGGTAGAGGTAGCGCTGCGTCCGATCATTCCACTTCGCAGTGCACGCGATCGATATGGATCAGGAGCGCCAGTTGTCGCTGGTCGCCCTGAGCGTGTATTCGGGGATTGCCGGCGTGGCTATGCCATATGAACACAGTCGGCAATCCGCCAACGCCTGGACCACAACGTGCTGCACTCGATCCAGACTCGGGGGTACGAGATGCAGACGCCTCGCGGGGCTTCCGCCCGGTTTGACGATGTTTGCGAACTCCTCCTGGTCTACGTTGAGGATGAGCGGCCAGGACCCCCTCTGTCGCATGCGCCTGTAGATGGCTCTGTCGAGGATCAGATCCGTCCGGTCCCGGTCCACCGACTCGGCTGGATCAGGCGGCTTGAAGTACATCTTCTCGAGAGCGAAGATCCATACCGCGGCGAATCCCTTCGAGCGGATGACGGCATTGTGCTCCTCCCAGGAGTCGGCGCCGAGCCGCTTGTCCACGTAGCAAAGCGCCACCTTGCTCCCGTTATCGAGGAACGCGGCCAAAGCGACCGACACGTCGTCCATTTCCGCGTCGGCCACGCTGGTCACCTGACTCTGGCTTTCTGCCCAGTCGCGCAGCAAGTGCTGGGTTGCCATTCTCATGTAGGTCTGCTTGTGCGCTTTGTCCGCCGGCGCGACGACGTGCACGAAGTGGTCACGCCGGTCCTCGCAAGCACGCGTGTTCAATCGAGGGGACGGACACCCCGGGACCGGGCAGATGAGGACGCCGGACTTGGCGGCTTCGCGGAAGCGGGCGGCCTCGTCATCCGGCATGTAGACGAGGGGGTCCTCGGGCGATGCGTCGGCCCTCCTCGCATAGATCTGCCGAGGATCTCCCAGCGCCGCTTCCGCCCACTCGCGAAATTCGCTGTGTCCCATCACTTTTCCGCTGAACCCGGAATCGGACATGCGGTGACATCGGCCGAACGCACAACAACGTTGAGTGCGCAACAGAACCTGCTAGTGGCTACTAGTCCAGCAAGCCCTTCTCGCGGGCGCCGACCACCGTTTCTTCCAGCGTCTCCTGGGCGTCATGCTGCGGCTGCCAGCCGAGGTCGCGGCGGGCCTTGGTCGTGTCCATCAGCACCGGCGTGTCGAGGGCGGTCGCCCACTCCAGCTTGGTCGAGGCGAAGGTGAGGCGACGGGCCGCCGCGGTGCCGACGCTGACGGCGGGACCGGGGACCGGGACCGAGCGCCAGCCGAGGGCGCGGGCGACGTCGGACATCGAGACCTTGCCCTCGCCGGCGAGGTTGTAGGCGCCGGGCGGGCCGTCGCCGCAGATCGCCGCCGTCATCGCCCGGGCGACGTCGTCGTGGTGGACGAGCTGTAGCGGGACGCCGGGGTCGGGCAGGATCGGCTTGACCAGCGGCAGCTTCTCGACCCCCTTGCGCAGCAGCGGCACCGGGTCGCCGACCCGAACCGCGTCCACGGTCTGCTCGATCAGCATCGTCGCCCGCGGCCCGGCGACGACGCAGGGGCGGAAGACGTAGGCCTCGACCTCGCTGTCGTCGAGGAGCTCGTCGAGCACCTCCTCCAGCTCGGCCTTCTGGCGCGAGTAGTAGAAGCCCTCGCTGCCGCGGGCCGGCACGTCCTCGGTCAGCGGCTGCGGATTCTCGGGATGGAAGCCGTAGGCGGCGACCGAGGAGGCATAGACGAGGCGCTTGACCCCCGACTTGATCGCCACCTCGAAGACGTTACGCGTCCCCTCCAGGTTGACCTTGCGGGTCTCCTCGCGGTTGCCGAAGATCGCGAAGGCGAGGTGGACGGCGACGTCGGCGCCGTCGAAGAGCGCCGCCAAGGCGCCGCGGTCGAGGATGTCCCCGCGCCGGTAGGCGACCTTCCCCCAGCCCTCCTCGGCCGGGTCGAACGGCCGTCGCGCCATCCCCACCACGCTCTCGACCTCCGCCCGCCGCTCCAGCTCCGACAGCAGCGGCTTCCCAATCTCCCCCGTAGGGCCGGTTACGGCGACGGCTAAAGGCATCTACCCCGTCCGCTCGGCCGTCCTAAGCGGCCGGGGTAATCCGATACGCATCGAACACCGACTCCACATTTCGGAGCCGACTGATGCAGTGTTTGAGCTGCTCCGTGTCGCCGACCTCGACCACGAACCGGTTCTTCACCATCGGGTGGTTCGTCACGCAGCTGGCGCCGATGATGTTGATCCCCGCCTCGGAGAAGGTCCGCGAGAGGTCCTCGAGCAGGCGGGTGCGGTCGTAGGCGTCGATCTGCAGCTCGACTCGGTAGGCAGCGTTGTTTTCGCCCTGCCAGGCGACGTCGACGAAGCGCTCCGAGGACCGCTTCAGCGCCTTCACGTTCTTGCAGTCGGCGCGGTGGATCGTGATCCCGCGACCGAGCGAGACATAGCCCTCGATCTCGTCGCCGGGCACCGGCCGGCAGCACTTGGCGAGCCGCACGGCGACGTTCTCGACCCCCTTGACGCTGATCCCGAACTTGGAGGCGTCCTTGGTGCGGCGGGCGCGGTCCTCGCGGCCGGGCTGGGCGCCGGCTGCCTCGTCCTCGACCCCCTCCCCCGCCTTCAGCCGCTGCATCAGCTTGTTGGCGGCGGTCTTGGCCGAGACTTTGCCCTGGCCGAGGGCAATGTAGAAGTCGGTCGCTTTGCGGAAGCCCATCTCGCGGATCACGTCGGCGAGCAGCGCCGAGCCGGAGACCTTCTGCATCGGGATGCCGCGCGTGCGCAGCGCTTCCTCGAGCTTCTCGCGGCCGTCGCGCTCGGCGTCCTCGCGCCGCTCCTCTTTGAACCAGGAGCGGATCTTGTTGCGGGCGCGGTTGGTCCGCACCAGCTTCAGCCAGTCGAGCGAGGGGCCGCGCTTCTGCTTCGCGGTCAGCACCTCGACGATGTCGCCCGAGCGCAGCTGGTAGTGCAGCGGCACGATCGAGCCGTTGACCTTGGCGCCGACGCAGCTGTGACCGACGTCGGTGTGGACGGCGTAGGCGAAGTCGAGCGGGGTCGAGCCGGCCGAGAGGTTCTTCACTTCGCCCTTCGGGGTGAAGACGAAGACCTCGTCCTCGAAGAGGTCGACCTTGAGCGATTCGAGGAACTCGGTCGGGTCCTGTTCGCCCTCGGCCTCGACCAGCTGCCGCAGCCAGGTCATCTTTTCCCGCTTCGGGTCGCTGCTGGCCCCCTCTTTGTAGGCGACGTGGGCGGCGATCCCGTACTCGGCGAGCTTGTGCATCTCCTCGGTCCGGATCTGGATCTCCAGGGGCTTTCCCTCGGGCCCGATCACGGTCGTGTGCAGCGCCTGGTACATGTTCGCCTTCGGCATCGCGACGAAGTCCTTGAAGCGCCCGGGCAGCGGCTTCCAGAGCGAGTGGATGACGCCGATCGCCCCGTAGCAGTCTTTGACCGAGTGGACGATCACCCGCATCGCAGTGAGGTCGAAGATCTCGTTGAACTCTCGGCCCTTCTTCGCCATCTTCGTGTAGATCGAGTAGAAGTGCTTGGCCCGGCCTGAGATCTCGGCCTCGATCCCGACCTGCTCCAGCTCGCCGGCGAGGAACTCGCCCGCCTCGGCCACGTAGTTCTCCCGCTCGTCGCGCTGCTGGGCGACCAGCTGCTTGATCTCCGCGTACTTGCGCGGGTGCAGGGTGGCGAAGGCGAGGTCCTCCAGCTCCCATTTGATCGCGTGGATCCCGAGCCGGTGCGCTAGCGGCGCGTAGATCTCCAGCGTCTCGTGCGACTTCAGCGTCTGCTTCTGCTTCGGCAGGGCGCCGAGCGTGCGCATGTTGTGGAGGCGGTCGGCCAGCTTGATCAGGATCACCCTGACGTCGGTGGCCATCGCCACCATCATCTTCCGGTAGTTCTCGGCCTGCCGCTCGTCGCGGCTCTCGAAGGTGATCCCGGTCAGCTTCGTCACCCCGTCGACGAGCTGGGCGATCTCGTCGCCGAACTCGGCGCGGATTTCATCCAGGCTCGCGGTCGTGTCCTCGACCGTGTCGTGGAGCAGGGCAGCACAGAGGGTCTCGGTGTCGAGCCGCATCCCGGCGCAGATCTGGGCGACGCCGACGGGGTGGGTGATGAACTCGTCGCCCGAGCGGCGAAGCTGGTCGGCGTGGCGCTCGCAGGCGAAGTCGAAGGCCTGCTCGACCTTGGCGCGGTCGATCGTCGCCACCGCGACCGCGGTGCCGCCGTTTCCGTTCGCGTTCCCGTTTTCGGCAGCGCTGGAGTCGAACTCCTCGATCACGGCGAAGAGATCGGCGAGAAGCTCCTTGTGCGCTACTGCGGTTTCGGTCTTGCGAGGTATTGCTGAGCCTCCGAGAGTCTTTCGCTGTAGGCGCGGAACGCAGCGGAGCGCTGCAGATCCGTCCTCTCTGAGGATACGGCCCGGACGGTGCCTGCGCCGCTTGCGGGCGCGCCCCGCAGGAGGCCGAGCTCGCTCAGCACCCGGAAGCGGCGGGCGCAGGCCTCCGGGCAGAGCGGGTACCGCCCGGCCCCGGCGAGGGCGTTACGGAGGCCTTCGCCGCCACATTCGTCCTGCTCGCGCAGGGCGCGGAAGGCGGATGCGACGGTGTCCCGCGAGGGCCACTGCTCGGCCAGGGCCTTCGAGGCGAAGTCGACCTCCGCGTCGGTCCAGAGCAAGTGGAGGAAGCCGGGCGAACCGTCGGGGCAGGGCGACCCAACCCGCAGCTCGTCCCCAGCGTCGCGGGGCGGATCGACGAGGACGACGTGCTCGAAGGCGCCGGCCAGCTCCGGCGCTCTCTCCAGGGCGGCGTAGTCGGTGAGGGCGAGACCGGACTCCGCTTTCCCCGCGAGGCGCGCGATCTCCTCGTCGCTGCAGCGATGGCAGGCGATCAGCGCAGCACCGCCGTTGAAGCGGGCGAGGCCGGTGGCGCCGTTGCCGAGGCTGGCGCGGCGCGAAGCGTCAGCGCAGACGGCAAGAACGCCCGCGCCACTCGAAACGAGCTCGGCGACCGCCACCGTCACAGAACCGCCACCTTTGACGACCCGACGCTCCGTGACGGGTTCGCGAGTCCGTGAAAAGTCCGCTTGAGGCCGACTTTTCACGGACTCGCCGGGGTCGGCGTGAAGCTCGGCTTCGAAGCGGCGCCACCATTCGTCTTCCTCGCACGAACAGGAGTGCGGGAGCGTTGGCTCCTCCCCATCCGTCTCGGGCTCCTCCAGCGGATAGAGCTCCTTCAGCACCACCCTTGGCTCGACGGAGCCGTTCCAGTGGTTGACCTCCAGTCGCACGCTTGCGTCGAGCAGGTCCTCGTCCTCGACGCCGAGGCTGGAGCGGCCGAAGGCAACGCCCAAAGCGCGGTGGGAGCCACTGTGGAGACTGAAGCGGGCGTGCTTGCCATCCCCCATCGCCCGCACGTCGGTGACCCGAGCCGAAGGCACCAGCAGCCGCACCCCAGGGTTGCCCATCCCGAAGGGGGCCAGCTGCTTCAGCTCCTCGGCCAGCTCCAATCCCAGGCCGACACCGCCGACCATCGCATCGACCCGTTCGGTCCGCCGCAAGTCCTCCGGCGCGAGCACCTCGTTCGCGTGCGCGGCAAAGGCCTCCTGGAAGGCGGCGACGTTCTCGGCCTTGATCGTCAGACCCGCCGCGGCACGATGGCCGCCGAACCCCTCCAGGTGCTCGGCGCAAGCCTCCAAGGCCGCCAGCAGGTCGAAGCCCGAAATGCTGCGCCCAGACCCCTTGCCCTCGCCGTTCTCGCCAAGGGAGATGACCACGACCGGCCGGCAGTGGCGCTCGACCAGCCGCGAGGCGACGATCCCGACCACCCCCGGGTGCCAGTCCTCCCCCGCCAGCACCAGGCCATGCGCCTGCCGCAGGTGCTCGGGCAGCTCCCGCCGCGCCGCCTCGGCCGCAGTGTCGACCTCGCGCTCGGTCGCCCGCCGCTCCGAGTTGGCCCGGCTCAGCTCTTCGGCGATCGCCGCCGCCCGCCCCTCATCCTCGGTGAGGAATAGCTCCACCCCCGCGTCGGCCCGATAGAGCCGACCCGCTGCATTGATCCGCGGCGCCAAGCGAAAGCCAAGATCGCCCTCGTCCAACCGCTCCGGGTCGCATTTCGATGCCTCCAACAGAGCCCGGATCCCTGGTCGCTTCGCCTGCCGGATCTCCGCCAGCCCCTTCTGCACCAGCGCCCGGTTCTCTCCGACAAGCGGCACCACATCGGCAACCGTGGCCAGGGCCACCAGATCGAGGTCGTGGTCAGGGGCCTCCCGAAGCGCACAAGCCAACTTCCAGGCCACCGCAGTCCCACAGAGCGACTCGAACGGGTAGCCACTCACCTGCGGGTGCAGGATCGGACAATCCGGCAGCTCCTCCTTCGGCTGGTGGTGGTCGGTGACGATCACCTCCACCCCCAGCTCCCGCGCCAGCGCCACCTCCTCGACACAGGTGATCCCGCAGTCGACCGTCAGCAGCAGCTGGGTGCCGCGCTCGGCCAGGCGCCTGACGTTCTTGCTGCTCAGCCCGTATCCGTCCTCGAGCCGGTTGGGGATGAACCAATCGCAGTCGGCCCTCAACTCGCGCAGCGTCCTCACCATCACCGTCGTCGCGCAGACCCCGTCGACGTCGAAGTCCCCATGGACGGTGATCCGCCACCCCGCGGCGATCGCCGCCCGCACCCGCTCGACCACCTGGTCCATGCCGTCGAAGGCCGCCGGCGGATGGGACTCGTCAGCGGTGAGGAACGAGCGCGCCTGCTCGGGCGTCCGGTACCCGCGCCGGACAAGGGTCACCGCAACCGGCTCGCTGACCCCGAGCTCCTCGCTCAGGGCGCGGGCCTCGGCATACGAATAAGGCTCTACGGCAAATGCGCTGATGGTTTCCGACACGTTTCCAGGCTAGGAAGCGCGGCGGCGGAAACCGTGGGCAGCGGCGTCCCAAGTTGCGCGGAAAACGCGCTGCTCAGGCGTGCTCGCCCTCGGACCTGACGCCGATCGCGTAGACGACGCCAAGACCGATCAAAACGCCCGGAATCGCAATCAGTGCAGTCCCGAGATCGGTGTCGCCAAGGCCCTTGCCCTGCACCTCCTGGACGATCAGGCCGAAGATGATCGATCCCAGGACCGCGCCGATGAAGGCGCCGACGATCCCCTGCCAGAACCGGTCGGGGATGAAGACCGTGAAGTGCCAGAGGGCGATTCCCATGGTGAAGAAGACGACCAGGGCCATCAGCGACTCCTCCCGTGCTTGCGGCGGGCCTGGCGGCGCGCTTTTCGCTCGGCGTTGCGTTTGCGCCGCTCGGCCGAGGCGGAAGCGGCCGCGTCGGTGTCGCCGTTGGTGATTGAGCTGGCGCCGTTGCCGGACCCGTCACCCGTTCGCTCCACCGTCGCCACGGCGCCGGGCGCCGCCTCCGCGGCCGGCTCCTCGACAGAAGCGGCCGGTTCGGCTTCGCGCTCGTCGTCGCGGCCCAGCTTGGCCATCTCGATCTCATCCGCGTAAGCCGGCACATGCCCGCCCTCGACTTCGGCGATCCGCAGGCGGCGGCGGATGAAGCCCGGCTCGCGTTCCTTCCAGGCCGTCAGCACCGGCGAGGCGATGAAGATCGAGGAGTAGGTTCCGGAGGCGATCCCGACCAGCATCGCGAAGGCAAAGTCCTGCAGGGTCGCGCCGCCGAAGACCAGCAGCGAGCCGACCGCCAGCAAGGTCGAGAAGCTGGTCGCCAGCGACCGGGTCAGCACCTCGCTCATCGAGCGGTTGACGATCTGCGAGAAGGCTGCCCGCGGCATCCGCGGCACGTTCTCGCGGATGCGGTCGAAGACGATGATCGTGTCGTAGATCGAGTAGCCCAAGATGGTGAGGAAGGCGGCGACCGTTCCGCTGTTCACCTCTTTTCCGGTCAATGAGTAGACGCCACCGGTGATCAAGATGTCGTGGAAGATCGCGATCAGGACCGGCACCGCGAACTTCGGGTCGAACCGCAGCGCCACGTAGCCGCAGATCACCAGCAGCGAGAAGATCAGCGCCTTGAGGGCGCTGCTGGCGACCTGCTGGCCGAAGGTCGGCCCGACGCTGGTGCTTTCGAAGCCGTTCTTCTGGATCCCGTATTCGGAGGCGAGCGCCGCTTCGGCGCTGTGGACCTCGCCCGGTTCGAGCTGGTGCGACTGGATCTGGAAGACGTTGGGGCCGAAGTTCGGGTCGTCGACCTGCTGCACCTCCTCGCCGCTGACCCCGATCGAATCGAGGGCGCTGCGCACCCCTTCCTCGTCGGTCGGCTTTTCCAGCGCCGCCGTGATCCGGGTGCCGGATTCGAAGTCGATCCCGAAGTTGAGCTGGTTGGTCGCCAGCGAGAGCGCGCCGACGAGCAGGATCACACCCGAGATCGAGAAGAACCAGCGGCTCGCGCCCATGAAGTCGAAGTGCCAGCGCCTGCCCTCGCCGGCGGCGCCGAGCGCGGCGGGTGAGCGCAGCAGGCGCGAGCGGCTCATGCTGCCGAGCAGCGCCTGGGTGAAGACGACCGCGGTCAGCAGCGAGACGATGGTGCCGACGCCGAGGGTGAAGGCGAACCCCTTGACGCCGGCGGTCGCCAGCACGAAGAGGATGAAGGCGGTCAGCAAGGTGACGACGTTCGCGTCGACGATCGTGCTGATCCCGCGTTTGTAGCCAGCGGAGATCGCGCTCGACATCGAGCGCCCAGCCCGCACCTCCTCCTTTATTCGCTCGAAGATGACGATGTTGGAGTCGGCAGCGACGCCGATCGTCAGCACCAGGCCCGCGATCCCCGGCAGGGTCAGGGTGATCGGGATCAGTTTGATCAGGGCGAAGAAGATCACCCCGTAGGCACCGAGCGCGACCGAGGCGATCAGGCCGAGGAAGCGGTAGTAGAGGAGCAGGAAGATGACGACGAGGCTGAGGCCGATGATCCCGGCTTTGATCCCGTCGTGGAGGGCCTGGCTGCCGAGGGTCGCCGAGACCTGGGTCTCGCTGATCAGTTTCAGGTTGATCGGCAGGGCGCCGATCTGCAGGGTGGTCGCCAGGTCTTGGGCGTCCTGGATGCTGTTGAAGCCGCCGGAGATCTGGGCGCCGGTGCGGCCGTCGATCCCGTCGGGGTTTTCGGCGAAGTTGATGATCGGCCGCGTCTTGACTTCGTTGTCGAGGATGACCGCGAAGTGGCCGGACAGGACCGCCGCTTCTTCGGCGCTGACCGGGCCGATCGCCTGCGCCTGACCACGCTGGGCGATCCGTCGGGTCGTGTCCTGGAACGCTTCGCGGCCACTGCCGGTGAATTTGAAGGTGACGATCGGTTCGTTGTTGGGCCCGTAGGACTGTTCGGGTTCGGTGATGTCGCTGCCGCTCAGCGCCGGTTTGTCCTTCAGCGCGTACCAGCCGGGGTCGGCGGTTTCGTCCAGTTCCCCTGCTTCGTTGCTCGGGTATTCGGAGACGACGACCGCGCCGGCGGGAACTTCGATCACGATCCCGTTTTTCGGCCGTTTCTTCCCGGTCGGGCTGATGTAGAGGTCCTTTTTCGCCAGCTCCGGCCCGGCGATCAGTTCGTGCGGCTTCGCCTTCTCGAACAGGTAGTAGCGCGGCTTGGCGACCGAGCAGTCCTGGCAGTTTTCGACCGGTTCCTGTTCGGAGGCGAGCAGCGCCGCTTCGTAGGCGGTCGGGTAGGCGCCGGTGAAGATCAGCTGTTTGTTCTCCTGGCTGGTGACGTTGCGCCCGGCTTCTTCCCAGCGCTTTTCGGACTGTTTCAGCGGGCCTTCGGCGGGTTCGCGCCCAGGGTGCCCGCCGATCGCGAACTCGGGGCCGATCAGGTTCGGTTCCCAGTCGTAGTAGTAGAGCTGGGCGGTGGTGCCGACCTGTTCGGCCGCCCGGTTGGCGTCGGTGATCCCGGGCAGAGAGACGGTGATCTCGTCGGTCCCGAGCCGCGCCACTTCCGGCTCGGAGACGCCGAGCTTGTTGATCCGCTGTTCGATGATCGAGATCGAGTCTTCGATGTCTTCGCCGCTGACTTCGTTCGAGGTGCCGGTCGGCTGGCCCTGGTAGACGAGCTCGAGGCCGCCCTGCAGGTCGAGGCCGAGCTTCGTTTCCTTGCTGGCGATGACGATCGCGGAGACGGCGACCAGACCGACCACGAAGAGGAGAACGAAGAGATGCCGGCGCCGGGTTCCCATCGGTCAGCCCTCCGGCGTGAGGACGAGGAGCAGGCCGCCGTCGTCGTCGTAGGCGGGGAACACGTCGGCAACTGCCTTGGCCGGCAGATCGCCCTCCGCGTTCACCGAGACCCGCTTGCCCAGCGAGCGCACTCCCCACTCCAGCGAGGTCTCGATCGGGTCGCTGACGCCGTCGCCGTTGGTGTCGGCCTCCTCGCCGCCGTCGCCAGCGTCGATCCAGTCGAGGCCGAGGACCTCGCGCACCGGGCGGCCGATCACGTCCTCGTCGGTCAACCCGGTCAGCTCGAAGCTGCCTTTGCCGGCGTCGATCACGCGTTCCTGCTTGTCACAGACGAAAAAGGCAGCATTGGGAGCCGGATAATAATCGTCGAGTAATTCGAAGACAAAGCCGAAGCCGCATTTCGAGCAGCCCTTGGGACGGGTGCTGAACCCCGCGGTCCTCTCCCCGCTCACCTCCCGGTGTCCGCAATTCGGACAGATGAAAAACGGCATGTCCGACAGGCTAGATGATTGGTTCCCGATCCGGATTCGACCGGCTCAGAAGAGGCTGGCGGCGCCTTCGGGGGCGGGGACCCCGAGGTGGTCGTAGGCGCGCTGAGTCAGGACTCGGCCGCGGGGCGTCCGCTTCAGCAGCCCCTGCTGCAGGAGATATGGCTCGAGCACCTCCTCGATCGTGTCCTGCTCCTCACCGATCGCGATCGCCAGGGTCGAGAGGCCCACCGGGCCGCCCGCGAACTTGTTCGCGATCGTCTCCAGCAGGGCGCGATCGCTGCGGTCGAGGCCGCCCTCGTCGACCTCGAGCATTTCCAGGGCGGCGGCGGCGACGTCGACCCCGATCGTGCCGCTGCCCTTGACCTCGGCGAAATCCCGCACCCGCTTCAGCAGGCGGTTGGCGACGCGCGGCGTCCCCCGCGAGCGGGAGGCGATCGTCTCCGCGCCGCCGCTGTCGATCTCGACCCCGAGGATCCCGGCCGAGCGCTCGATGATCAGCGCCAGGTGCTCGGCCGAGTAGTACTCGAGGCGATGGGAGACGCCGAAGCGGTCCCGCAGCGGCGTCGTCAGCAGGCCGGCGCGGGTGGTGGCGCCGACCAGGGTGAAGGGCGGCAGCGGCAGGGTCACGGTGCGGGCCCCGGCGCCCTGCCCGAGCACGACCGGCAGCTCGCCGTCCTCCATCGCCGGGTAGAGCGTCTCCTCGACGGCCCGTCCCAGGCGGTGGATCTCGTCGATGAAGAAGACGCTGCCCGGCTCCAGCGAGGTGAGGAAGGAGGCGACGTCGGCCTTGCGCTCCAGTGCTGGCCCGGCGGTCTGCACCATCGGCACCCCGAGCTCGGCGGCGACGATGTGGGCGAGCGAGGTCTTGCCGAGCCCGGGCGGGCCGGCGAGGAGGACGTGGTCGAGCGGCTCGCCGCGCTTCTGCGCCGCCTCGATGAAGATCGCCAGCTGGTCGGTGACCTGCTGCTGGTTGACGAAGTCGCTCAGGGTCGGCGGCCGCAGCGAGCGGTCGAGCTCCTCGTCCGGCGCCTCCGCCCGCGCGTCGTGAACCTTCACCTCAGCGTCGACCGGCACGGGATCGCCGTCGAGGCCGGGGGTGCGGATCCGGTTGCCGCCGATTTCGGGAGGCCCGCTCACGCGGCGTTCCTCGAGGTTCCGGCTTTGCGCAGCGCGGCGGCGACCAGCTCCTGCGGCTCGGACCCCTCGATGCCGTCCAGCAGCTGCTCCGCCTCGAGCGGGGCGTAGCCGAGGTTGACGAGCCCGTCTCGGGCAAGGGTGCGGGCGCTCCCCTCCTCCCCGGCGACAGCGACGACCTCTTCCTCCATAGCTCCGGCGACCTTCTCGCGCAGCTCGACGATGATCCGCTCGGCGGTTCGCTTGCCGATCCCAGGAACCGCCTGGAAGCGTTTGGCGTCGCCGGCGGCGATCGCCCGCAGGAGGTCGCGCGTGCTGCCGCCGGAGAGGGTCGCGATCGCGACCTTGGGGCCGACGCCGCTGACCGTGATCAGGAGCCGGAAGAGGTCGCGCTCCTCCTCCGCGGAGAAGCCGTAGAGGGTGAGCGAGTCCTCGCGGGAGATCAGCTCGGCGTGGAGGAAGGCGTCGTTCCCCGCCGCCGGCACCGCCTTCAGCGTCTCGGAGGAGACCGCGAGCCGATAGCCGACGCCGCCGGCCTCGACGACGACGTGGTCGGGGCGCCTCACCATCACCTCTCCGCGCACCGCGGCGATCATCGGGCGATCCGCTCCCCGGGCTCGCCGGTGATGACTTCCTCGACCGCGGTGACCGCCTGCCGATGGCCGCTGCCGCCGCCGTGACAGATCGCAACCGCCAGGGCGTCGGCGGCATGGTCGGGAGACGGCGGCTCGGGCAGGCCCAGCAGCGTCTTCACCATCCGCTGCACCTGCCGCTTGCCAGCGGCGCCGGAGCCGCAAACGGCCATCTTGATCGCCTGCGGCGTGTAGGAGAAGCAGCCGACGCCCTGTTCGGCGGCGGCCAGCATCGCGACCCCGCAGGCCTGGCCGACGGCCATCGCCGAGCGCACGTTCTTGCCGAAGTAAATCTCCTCGATCGCCATCGCCTTCGGCTCGTGCCAGGCGATCAACTCGCGCAGCGACTCGTGGATCCGCACCAGCCGCCGCTCCATCGGCAGGTCCGGCGTCGTCTCGACGACGCCGCCGTCGAGCGCAACCATGTGGTTGCCCTCGACGCGTACCACTCCAAAGCCAAGGTTGGCGGCGCCAGGGTCTATGCCCATCACTACCTGCATGGGTAGTGATTCTCGGAATCGGGTCGGATGCCTTCAGGCAGCCAGTTGCTCGAGCACCTCGGCCGGAATGTCGAAGTTGGCGAAGACTTCGTCGACGTCGTCCTGCTCGTCGAGCGCGTCGAGCAGTTTGAGCACCCGTTCGGCGTCGTGGCCTTTCAACTCGACGGTGCTTTTCGGTTCGACCGCCAGACCCGCGGACTCGACCTCGATCCCTTCCCCTTCGAGGGATTCGCGGACGGCCGTCAGATCGGCGGGATCGCAGACGACACGGAGCTTCCCCTCGTCGACTTGGACGTCCTCGGCGCCGGCGTCGATCGCCCCGATCAGGTCGTCCTCGCCGTAGCGACTGCCGTCGACGACGATCGAGCCCTTTTTCTCGAAGATCCAGGCGACCGAGCCCGGCTCCCCGAGGTTGCCGCCGTGTTTGGAGAAGGCGTGGCGGATCTCGGCGCTGGCGCGGTTGCGGTTGTCGGTCAGCGCCTCGACCAGGACGGCCACGCCAGCGGGCCCGTAGCCCTCGTAGACGACCCTTTCGATCGCGGCGCCGTCAGCGCCCGCCCCGGTGCCGACGTCGATCGCCTTCTGGATTTTGTCCTTCGGCATCGAGGCGTCTTTGGCCTTCTGGATGGCAGTCGCCAGGGTCGGGTTGTGGTCGGGGTCGCCGCCGCCGTCGCGTGCCGCGACCGTGACCGCGCGCGCCAGCTTGCTGAAGAGCTTGCCGCGTTTCGCATCGGCAGCGCCCTTCTTGTGTTTGATCGAGTGCCACTTGGAATGCCCGGACATCGCCTGCCATTCTATGAACTAGGACTATGGAGACGAGAGCGCACATGCACCGAGCCGGCCAGGGGGTCGCGGCGAGCCTCGTCTTCATCGCCATGCTCCTCGCAGCCTTCTCGCTCTGGACGGCGATTCCGCTGAGCTGGGTCTACATCGCCTCCAAGCTCTCGGAAACGCAGTTCCCCAGCGGCGGCCCCTACGCGGTGGTCGCCGTCGGCATCGTCGCCTCGATCCTCTTCGTCGCCTGGCTGATCGGCCGCCTCAACGGCCTCTACATCCGCATCACCGGCACCAACCGGTTGGCGCCGATCCGGCCGACCTGGCTGAAAAGCATGCGCGACACCGGGCCGGTGCGCGGCTCAGTGACCGTGGTCGAGGCGGTGCTGATGGGCTCCGTGCTGCTGGCGATGCTGGCCCTCACGGTCTGGTTCTTCCTCTGGGCCGGCTCGCCGATCCCGAACCAGTAGTTCCAGTTCCGTGACAGAGCTGTTGCGAAACTTTTACGTTTCGCGCACAACACGTTGCACCTGGATCCCTAGGATGCCATCATGGCCGTGATGGCAAGGGAAGAATGGACGGATAAGCGCCTCGATGACCTCAATGCGCGGGTCGGTCGCATTGAGGACCGCATGGATGCCGGCTTCGAAGAAATGCGGCGTGAATTTGTGGCGATCCGCCAAGAGATGGCTGCGCAATTCGCAGCTCAACACCGGATGATGATTCAGCTTTTCGGTGGAATGTTCGCAACCATGGTTATCGGTTTCCTAGGCGTGGTCGCCACGATCATCACCCAGACCTGACGCTCAAACCACGAACCTTCCGTCTTCCTGCATCACCACGCCGTCGACTTCGAGCTTGCCGCCCAGCCGTAGGTCGCAGACGAGGTCGGTGTGGACGGCGGACTCGTTCTCGCCCCCGGACTCGGGATAGCTGGAGCCGACCGCCATGTGGACGGTGCCGCCGATCTTCTCGTCGAGCAGAACCTCGCGGGTGCCTTTGTCGATCCCGTAGTTGGTGCCGATCCCGAGCTCGCCGAGGGTGCGAGCGCCCGCGTCGGTGTCGAGCAGCTTCAGCAGGTACTCCTCCCCTCGGTCCGCGGAGGCGTCGACGACCCGGCCTGCCTCGAAACGCAGGCGTACGCCGGAGACCTCGCGGCCGCCGATCACCGCCGGCAGGTGGAAGCTGACTTCACCCTCGACCGAGTCCTCGACCGGGCCGGTGAAGAACTCGCCGTCGGGCATGTTGTTGTCGCCGACGCAGGGGATGAACTTGCGGCCGGCGATCCCCAACTTGATGTCGGTCCCCGGCGCCGTCACCCGCACCTCCTCGCGGCCCTCGATCCAGTCGGCCAGCCGCCGCGTCTCCTCGGAGGCGCGCTGCCAGGCGGTCAGCGGCTCGGGGTCGGTCGCCAGACAGGCGCCGTAGTAGAAGTCTTCGTAGTCGGCCAGGCTCATCTCCGCCTCCGAGGCGTAGGCGCTGGTCGGATAGAGCGTGTAGCACCAGCGGAACTCGCCCTCGGCGGCGCGCTTCATCGCCCGCGTCATCAGGTCGCCGGTGGCCGACTGGCGCAGGGTCTGCCGCTCCGGCGGCACCCCGGAGAGCTCGCGGGTGTTGGTGCTGGCGCCGATCGCGATCCGCACGTCGGCGTTGTCGACCATCCACTCGGCGAAGGGGGAGATCCACTCCAGCTGCTGGTCGGAGGCGTGCTTGAAGTAGGCGGCGACCTGCCCCTCCAGGGCCACGTTCAACATCGGATGGCCGCCCGCCTGCAGCACCTCTTCGTAGACCGCCAGCAGCAGCGGCGCCGCCGCGCTCTCGCCGTCGATCGCGACGACGTCGCCCTCCTTCACCGCGGTCGAGTAGCCGACCAGGATTTTCGCCAGGTTCTGGACCCTCGGGTCGCCGCCGCTCATGATCTCGCCGCCTCCTCCCCCGCCCGTTCCCGGGCAGCGGTCGTCATTGCCATGAAGATCGCGTGAAAGCGCGGGTCGTCGGTCAGCTCCGGGTGGAAGGCGCAGGCGAGCACGTTCCCTTCCCGGATCGCCACCGGATGGCCCTCGTAAGAAGCGAGCACCTCGACATCCGGCCCATGGGACTCGACCCACGGCGCCCTGATGAAGACCGCCCGCAGCGGCTCGTCGCCCGCCCCCTCGACCTCGAGATCGGCCTCGAAGCTCTGCAGCTGCCGGCCGAAGGCGTTGCGCCTGGCGGTGGCATCGATGAAGCCGAGGTGCTCGGCGTCGCAGACGATCAGCCCGGCGCAGGTGCCGAGGACCGGCCGCCCCGCCTCGTGGTGCGCGCGCAGCGCCGGCTCCAGCTCCGCCGAGGCGATCATCTTGCCGATCGTCGTGCTCTCCCCGCCGGGGACGACGAGCGCGTCGAGGCCCTCCATGTCCTCGGGAGTGCGGACCTCCCGCGGCTCGGCGCCGAGCTGGCGCAGGGTCTTGGCGTGGGCTGCGAAGCCCCCCTGAAGCGCGAGGACCCCGACCTTCAGTCCGGCCACCTACGCTCCGCGGTTCTGCAGCAGGGCGTCCTCGGCAGCGAGGCCGGCGATCTCGAGCCCTGGCATCGCGTCGCCGAGGCCGATCGAGGCCGCGGCGACCCGCTCGGGGTCGCTGTAGTGGGTCGTCGCCTCGACGATCGCCCGCGCCCGGCGCTCCGGCTCGGCGCTTTTGAAGATTCCGGAGCCGACGAAGTTGCCTTCGGCTCCGAGCTGCATCATCAGCGCCGCGTCCGCCGGGGTCGCGATCCCGCCGGCGCAGAACAGCGGCACCGGCAGGCGACCGGCTGCTGCAACCTCTTGGACGACTTCCAGCGGCGCCTGGTGTTCTTTCGCCGCCGCCGCCAGCTCCTCCGGACGCAGCTGCGCCAGTCGCTTGATGCCGGAGGTGATCTCGCGCATGTGGCGCACCGCCTCGACCACGTTGCCGGTCCCGGCCTCGCCCTTGGAGCGGATCATCGCCGCCCCCTCGCCGATCCGCCGCAGCGCCTCGCCGAGGTTGGTGGCGCCGCAGACGAACGGCACCTCGAAGGCAAGCTTCTCGATGTGGTTCATCTCGTCGGCCGGGGTCAGGACCTCGGACTCGTCGATGTAGTCGACTTCGAGTGCTTCTAGGACCTGGGCCTCGGCGAAGTGGCCGATCCGCGCCTTCGCCATCACTGGGATCGAGACGGCCTCCTGGATCCCCTTGATCATCGAGGGGTCTGACATCCGGGCGACGCCGCCGTCGCGGCGGATGTCGGCCGGAACCCGCTCCAGCGCCATCACCGCGCAGGCACCCGCCTCCTCGGCGATCTTCGCCTCCTCGGGCGTGACCACGTCCATGATCACGCCGCCTTTCAGCATCTCCGCCAGGCCGGTCTTCAGTCGAAACGTCGCGCGCTCAGTCATTGCGCCCAGATTACCTAGCGGGCGCGATTACCTGCATCGCCTCAGCGGCAGAGGGCGCTACTTCAGTTTGTACGCGCGGATGCGGTCTTTGTGCGTGGCTTCGTCGCGGGCGTAGAGACCGTGCGCCAAGCCCTGGATCAGCGCCATCAGCGCCGTGTGCGAGCGGGTGAAGCTCGGGCTGTTGGAGGAGAAGTAGAGCGTCAGCTCGGCGTGCTCCCCGACCTCCGACATGGTCGCGTCGGAGATCGCCAGGGTGCGGGCGCCGCGGTGCAGTGCCAGTTTCATCGCCCGCAGCAACAGCGGGTGCGCCCGACCGGCGGAGAGGGTGATCACCAGCGTGCTCTCGTCGATCCGGCCCAGCCGCTGCAGCGATTCGCCGCCGGTGCTGGCGACGATCTCGGCGCGGATGTCGAGCAGGCTGAGCGTGTGGCGCAGGTAGCTGGCGAAGAAGGCCATCTGGTCGACGCCGACGATGACGACGCGCTGGGCTTCGGCCAGCGCCGCGACGGAGGCGTCCACCTGCTCGGGGGTCAGCTTGCGCGCGGTTTCCTCGAGGTTCGAGTAGTCGGCGCTGAGCGATCCCTCCATCTCGGAGTGGTCGAAGGAGAAGAGAGCCCCGCCGGCAGCGCTGGCGGCGGCGATCGTCGTCCGGTACTCCTCGATCGCCGCCTGCTGCAGCTCGGGGTAGCCCTCGAAGCCGAGGGCCTGGGAGAAGCGCACCACCGTCGATGACGAGGTGCTCGCTCTCCGGGCCAGCTCCTCGGCAGTGAGGAAGGCTGCCTCGTCGAGGTGGTCGACGATGTAGCGGGCTACGTCCTTCTGGGAGCGCGAGAACTCGTCGAAGCGCTCCTGGATGTAGTCGGAAAGGCTTTTGAGCTGGGGGGACTTCGTCGCAGTCTTGGTCACGGCGGTCCATTTCGCCGAACCTGACCCTTTCCCTTCCGGCTTCTGGTTGGATTTGTCGGACGATGACCCTCGAAGAGGCCCTGCGCCTTACCAACCGGAACATGATCGCCTTCGACCTGGTGCTCGGCAGCGCCGCGATCGCCGCGCCCGCCGCGACGCTGAAGGTGCTGGGCCACGACGAGCCCTCGCCGGACGCGAAGCACCTCTTCCGCCGCTGCGGGCCGATCTGGCTCACCTTTGCCGCCGCCCACCTGGTGGCCGAGCGCCGCGGCAAGCCAGCCGACTGGCAGGCGCTCGCCTGGCTGCGCGGGACCGAGATCGCGACCGACGCGCTCTGGTCCGCCTCCCCCGCGGTGAGCCGACCAGGCGCCAAGCTCGGGCTGCAGCTGGCCGGAGTCGCCAACCTGGCGATGGCGGCCGGGTTCGCCTGGATGTCGAGACGCTGATGAGCCAGTTCGAGGGACAGCCGAGCATCCGCTGGAGCCTCACCGGCATCAACGAAGAGGGCGACGAGGTCTACCTGATCCGCGGCATCGCGCGAAAGCTCTACCACTGCCCCGGCTGCCATGGCGATATCCCCGTCGGCGAGGAGCACACCGTGGTCCAGTTCGTCCGCCGGCTCGGCGGCACAGACCACCACCACTGGCACCGTGTCTGCGCCGAAGAACTGCTGGTCCCCGAGCTCGGCAACCTCAAGCGGGTCCCCGCCTCGGAGTCGAGCCAGTCGAAGCTGGAGCAGCGGGGACGCCGTCCGGCCGGACGCCGCGACCGCCGCTGAGCGTGGGCTTCGGCCGCCGGCTCGCCGGCACCTACGCGCGGATCTGGCGCACCTACCGGAGCTGGGCGCCGTCCCTCCTGCTCCTCGCGGCGGTCGTCTTCCTGCCCCTGGGACTGCTCGACGCCCTCAGCCTTCAGGTCGACGTCGACTCGCTCGACATCACCAGCGGGATCAAAGTGGCGGCGCTCGTGCTTGCGGTCGGGGCGGTGACCATGACCGGCCTGCTGGGCGAGCTCTTCTTCAGCGGCGCGATTGCGATCTCGCTCACCCACCCCCACGGCGAGCGGCCGCCGAAGCTGCGCGAGATCGTCGGCCGAATCAAGTACGGGCGCCTGATCGTCGTCGACGTCGCCTTCGTCGCGATCGTCGCCGTCGGGCTGCTGATCGGGTTCGCGCCGGGGGTCCTGGCCTTCGTCTTCCTCGGCCTCTCCGGCCCGATCGTCGAGATCGAGGAGCGCTCTCCGAGCGCGGCCCTGCGCCGCAGCTTCCAGCTGGTGCGGGGAAGCTTCTGGCTCGTCTTCTGGGTGACGGTCCCGATCGAGGTCATCGGCGACGCGATCGGGGGCGGGCTGGCGAACCTCGTCCATCACCAGCTCGGCGACACCTTCATCGCCACCTGGCTGGCGGAGGCGGTCTCCAACATGGTCCTCTCGCCGGTCTTCGCGGTCGCGGCGGTCCTGCTCACGGTCGACCTGATCGCGGCCAAGGAAGGCGACGCGCCGCCCCTACACTCGGCTCCGGTGCCGGCATGATCCTGACCACGGCTTCGATCTTCGGCGACTTCTGGGGAAACCTGGAAGAGCACGACGAGCAGGGCCTGTTCCTCGTCCTCGTCGGCTTCATCCTCTCCTTCGCCTTCATCCGCATGAGCACGCGGCTGATGCGCAGCCCGAAGGTGCCGTGGTGGCCGGGGAGCATCGTCAGCGACAGCGGCGTCCACCTCCACCACCTCGTCTTCGGGATCGTGACGATGATGATCGCCGGCGCCGGCGGCTTCCTCGCCTTCGGGCACACCCCCTGGACCGAGATCTGCGCCTTCGCCTTCGGGATCGGCGCCGGCCTGACGATCGACGAGTTCGCCCTCTGGGTCTACCTCGACGACGTCTACTGGGCCGAGGAGGGGCGCAAGTCGATCGACGCCACCGTGATCGCCGCCGCCGGGATGATGCTGGTGCTGCTCGGCTTCACCCCACTGACGATCGAAGACGGCTCGATCGGGACGATCCTCGGCAGCTTCCTCAGCGCCCTCGTCGTCTTTGCCCTGGTCGCGATCTGCTTCCTCAAGGGGAGGGTGCTGCACGGCAGCGTCGGCTTCTTCGTCTTCCCGGTCGCGCTCTACGGCGCCTGCCGTCTCGGCAAGCCCGACTCAGCCTGGGCCCGGCGCCGCTATGGCGAGCGGCGGCCGAAGAAGCAGGCCCGCTCGGAAGCGCGCTTCCCGCCCGACCGCCGCACCGATCGCTTCAAGAACGCCTTCCGCGACGTCGTCGGCGGCAAGCCGAGCGAGGGCCTGGAGGCGGCGCGCCAGGAGGCGATCGCGGCGACGCGCGAGGCGAGCGAAGAAGTGCGGCAGCGGGCCGAACGCGTCACCCACGTCGAACGCAACCGCGACGACTCCTAGCGGCCGAGGCGCCGCTGCAGGTTGGCCCGCACCTGCGGCCACTCGTCGTCGATGACGCTGTAGTAGGCCGAGTCCCGCTGGCCGACGTCCGGGACGATCATGTGCTTGCGGAAGACGCCCTCGAACTGGGCGGGCAGGGCGGCGATCGCGTTGCGGGAGCGCTCGTTGCGGGCATCGGTCTTCAGCTCGACCCTGACGCAGTCGAGGCCCTCGAAGGCGTAGCCGAGCATCAGCAGTTTCGCCTCCAGGTTGACGCCGGTGCGCCAGGCGGAGGGGTTGAACCAGGTCCAGCCGATCTCGACCACCCGGTCGGGGCGGCGGACGGCCATGAAGCGGCTGCTGCCGACCACGGTGTCGTCGGCGCGACGCCGGATCGCGAAGACCCCCTCCCGGTCCTCCGCCGTCGCTTCAAGTGAGAGCTCGAACCAGCGGTCGAAGAGGTCGCGGTCCTCACCCAGGTGCGCGAGCCATTCCCAGATCCGCTCGTCCTGCGCCGCCTCCCACAGCTCCCCTCGGTGGTGCTCCTCGAGCGGCTCCAGGACGACCAGCGATCCCGACAGCTCGGTCGCCAGCGGTGGGAGTTTTGGCTGAGATGCATCCATAAGTCACACCGCTCGGCCGAGATCGACGAAATCGCCGTGGTAGCCGGCGCGGGCGATGACCCTATCTTCGCCATCAGGCCAGAGCGTCAGCCGGACCCCGGCTCGCTCGCCGGCGGGCTCCATTCGCAGCCAGGCGACCGGAGCAGAGCTGTTCGCGCGTGCGCCTGCGTCCCTTATCTGCGTCTCGAATCGCCGTCGCTCCTCCTCGCTGAGGTACTGCATCACGATCGAGTGGAAGACGACGCTGGCGGCCCCCTCGCGCCGCTCCGCCAGCTGCATACCGATCCACTCCGCGGCGGCGGCGCGCTCCACCTCGACCGGCACCTTGGCCGCCAGGTCGAGCGCCGCCTGCACCCGCTCGACCCGGTGCGCCTGATCCGGCCAGAGGTAAGAGAGCAGAGTGAGGCGACCGTCCTCGCTCGTGGGATCGATCGGCAAGCGGTCGCAGCCACGGCGCTCGGCAATCGCGACCTCTGCTGGCTGTGGCGGCTCGCCTTCGATCTGGAAGCGGAGCCGCACCGGTGAGTCAGCATCGCCCCAGGAAAAGCCGTCGGACTCGTAGCGGTAGCGGTCCCAGCGCAGGTTGAGGCCTGCACTGGCGCCGACCTCGAGAAGGCGCAGCGGCAATCCGGTCTCGCGAGCGATCGCCAGAAACCCTGGGAGCAGGGCCGCACAGCGGCCGACTTCGTTCGTTTGCACGGGGCGGTCGAGGAGCTGCCTCAGCGCTTCTGCATCCTCGATGGCCGTGCACCTGAAAGCTGGCCAGGCCACCTCGCTTTCAGCGGTGTTCCTTTTGCCCGCTATGCGGTCATAAGTCACACCACTCGGGAGGTAGAAGGGCTCGAGGTCCGGCAGCGCTCCTTCCAGCACCCGCCGGTGGACCGCTCCCATCAGCCGCAGCGCCAGCATCGAGTCGACGGGGTCGCCCTCATGGCCGTGCAGCAGCTCGGCGACCGGGCCGCCTTCTTCAGCGTCGTCGGCAGCCCGCTGGAGCAGGCCGGCGTAGAGCGGCGAGCCGAGGCGAAGGCAATGCCCCGCCTGGAGCCGCAGGCGGGTCGGCAGGTCCCCTGCGTCGAGCGGCCTCATCGCTGCTCCTTGCTCAGGCTTCGCTGCCGCTGCAGATGTGGAAGCCGACCGCTTCGGCCAGCGCCTTCCGTTCTTCTTCCGTGGCGTCGCGCTTTTCGCGAGCGCCCAGATAGGCGGAGAGGTCTTCTTTTTCTGCCGCCTTCAGCGCATCTTCGTCCCACTTGGCAACCTGCTTCTGCGACTTCACGTAGGCCTCGTAGTCCTGCTTCAGCGCCGGCGGAGGCTTCAGATCCTCGAAGCGGCGGATCGCCTTGCTGGAGATGCCGACGAGCAACTGCGAGTAGCCGACGCTCGCTTCGTTCTCGCCGTTGGGAAATTCGCCCTTGTAGGCCTTATAGGTCTCCTGGCTGTCGGTGCAGATTTCGTCGCCCTTGGTGATCAGCGCGGTGGCAGAGAGCGTCGTTGGCTGGGGCTTCTGCTTCTCGGGCTTCGTCTGCTTGACGGTCTGGGCGCTCGTGGTCTCGCCGCTGGCGCCGTCCCCGCCGCCGCCTGAGCTGAGCACCACCGCCAGGACGATCGCCGCGAGCAGAGCCAGCGCCCCGGCGCCGAAAAGGAGACCGCGACGGCCAGGACCGGCCTGTGGCTCGTCGGGAAGCTTTTCCGTCGGCGGCTCGCTTTCCCGCGTCGCCGCTGCGCCCGTCGCCACCGTCCGCTCCGGAACCGCGACTGCGGTGCCGCTCAGGGCTGCCTGCGCCGCCCGGCCCAGGTCGCCAGCCGAGGGGTAGCGATCGTCGGGCTGCTTCGACATCGCCCTGACCACGACGTCGTCGAGCGCCATCGGCACCTCCGGCACGTACAGCGAGGGGGCCGGCGGCCGGTCGTGGAGGTGGGCATAGAGTCGGGCCGCCTCGCCCTCGCGGGGGAAGGGCACCTCGCCGGTCAGCAGCTTGAAGAGCAGGCAGCCGAGGGCGTAGACGTCGACGCGGGCGTCGACCGAGCCGCCGGAGATCTGCTCCGGGGCAACGTAGTCGAGGGTGCCGACGAAGCGGCCGGTCTGGGTCAGGCCGGACTCGGTGGCGACGTTGCGGGCGACGCCGAAGTCGGTGATGTAAGCGTGCTCGGCCCCGGGCTCGCCGCTGAGCAGGACGTTGGCGGGCTTTACGTCGCGGTGGACGAGGCCGGCGGCGTGGATCGCGTCGAGGCCGTTGCCGATCTGGGAGATCAGGCCGACCGCGTCCCGCTGGTCGAGCCGCCCCTCGCGGGCGAGGCGCCGGCCGAGGTCGGACCCCGCGACGTAGCGCATCGCGATCCACGGCACGCCCTCCTCCTCCCCCGCCGCGTAGATCGGGACGACGTTCGGGTGCTCGATCGCAGCGGCGATCCGCGACTCCTCCGCGAAGCGCCGGGCGAAGACGTCATCGGCGGCGGCCTCAGGCGCGATCAGCTTCAGCGCCACCCGCCGCTCGAGGCCCGGCTCGAGGGCGAGGTAGAGGATCCCCATGCCGCCCCGGCCCAGCCGCTGCTCGATCCGGTAGCCGGCGAACTCGTCGCCGTCGGAGAGCTCGGACCAGCCGCCGGGGTTAGCCATCGCTCAACCCTAGCCGCCGGATCGAGCACCTAGACTCGACCCGAGGATGAGACGTCGGCCGGTCATAATTGCCCTGCTTGCCGTCCTCGCGTTCGTCGGCGCTAGCGCTTCACAGGCGGCGGTGCTCCAAGAGGGCAACCTGCGCGTCAAGTTCGACGCCGACTTCAACCCGCACGCGCTGCCGCGGCAGCACCCCGCCCCCGTCCAGATCAAGGTCAGCGGCTCGATCGGGACCACCGACGGCAGTCATCCACCGGCCCTTCGCTGGCTCGAAGTCGAACTCAACCGAGCCGGAAAACTGGCGACGGCAGGGTTGCCGGTCTGCTCGGCCTCGCGGCTGCAGTCGACGACCACCAGCCAGGCGCTCTCCCGCTGCAGGCCCGCCCTCATCGGCCACGGGAACTTCCGAGCCGTGGTGGCCCTCGAAGGCGATGTCCCGACGGGCGGAAAGATCCTCGTCTTCAACAGCCGCTTCGACGGGAAGCCGGCATTGCTCCTCCACTTCTTCGCCGCGGTCCCCGCCCGCTTCACCCTGGTCGTGCCGCTGAGGATCGCCCAAACGAGCAAGGGTGAATTCGGAACCCTGCTGCGGACGCGAGTTCCCAGGCTTGCCGGCGGGCTCGCCTCGATCACTCGAATCGACCTGACGGTCGGGCGCCGCTACTCCTTCCGCGGCAAGCGACGCAGCTACCTGTCCGCCGCCTGCAGCGCCCCGCCGGGCATCAACTTCGTCCCCTTCAACTTCGCCCGCATCCGCATGCGCTTCGAATCCCATGCGAAAGTCGAATCGATCCTGCCCGGCTTCTGCCGGGTCCGCCCGACTTAGCTAGAGGCCGAGCCCTCCGACCCCCGGCTCGTCCCAACCCAGGTGATGGGCGAGCTCGTGGCGCAGCGTCCGCTCGACCTGGCGGGCAAGCAGGTCCCGGTCGTGGCCGAAGTCGCGTTCGAGGGTGTCGCGGTAGATCACGATCCGGTCCTCATAGCGTTCGGCTGCCAAGCCATCGCCGAAGTACTCGCCGTAGGCATTCCGCTCGGAACCGAGATCGGAGACGACCACGGCGACGCGCTCGACGACCCGCTGGAATTCCTCCGGCAGGCGATCGATCGCATCGGCGATGAGAGACTCGAAGGCATCCGGGTCGGTCTGATTCACTGCCCGACCACGTTACCCAGCAAATGACGATCGGGAGAGAACGAAACATGACGAAGACCCCACGCAGCCTCGGTGCCATCCTCGCCGTGACCGCGATCGCCGCCGCCGGCGTCGTCTGGTCCGGCTGCGGCAGCAGCAGCAACACCGACAGCATCACCAACCAGGCCAAGGAAGAAGTCAAGGAAGGCACCAAGCAGGCCGAAGAAGCGGTTCAGGAAGGCAAGGAACAGGCCGAAAAGGGCCTGAGCGAAGCCAAGGAACAGGTCGAAAAGAACCTCAAGGGCAAGACCAAGAAGAAGGTCGAAAAGGCTCAGAAGGAAGCCGAAAAAGGCCTGGAAGAAGGCAAGGAACAGGCCGAAAAGGGCATCGAAGAAGCTAAGGCGCAGGCGGAAAAGTACCTCGAATAACCGCCCTGCCCGGCGGTGTCAGCGGTGGAGGCTCTCGGTCGCCTCGATGCTCTCGCCGAGGATCTCCACCGCTCGCTCCATCGTCTCGTCGGCGATCGTGAAGGGCGGCGCCAGGCAGAGGACGTCGCCGAGCAGCCCGCGCGTCAAGAGGCCGCGGCGGCGCGCCTCGGCGGCAGCATTCCTTCCTCGTTCTGCCTCGACCGGCCAACGCTGTCGCGTCGCCTTGTCGGCGACCAGCTCGACGCCGACCATCAGGCCCGCCTGACGAACCTCCCCCACGTGGGGATGGTCTCCCAGGGGAGCCACCAGGGCGGCCAGCGTCTCGGCCTTCTCGCGCACGACCGCCAACAGGCCCTCACGCTCGATCGCTTCGATGTTCGCCAGCGCGACGGCGCAGGCGACGGGGTGCCCGGAGTGGGTGAAGCCGTGCATCAGTACTCCGGGATGCGCAGCCGGCTCGCGCAGCTCCTCCCAAAGGGCGTCGCTGACGATCACCCCGCCGAGGGGGATATAGCTGCTGGTCACTCCCTTCGCAAAGGTGATCAGGTCCGGCACCACGGACTCGTGCTCGCAGGCGAACCAGGCGCCGGTGCGGCCGAAGCCGGTGATCACCTCGTCGACGATCAGCAGCAGCTCGTGCCGGTCGCAGATCTCCCGCAGCCGTCGCAGGTAGCCCGATGGCGGCACGATCACGCCGCCGGAACCGAAGACCGGCTCGACGATCACCGCGGCCACGCGCTCGGCCCCGAGCCCTTCGACCTTCTGCTCGAGCGCTGCCCCCGTGCAGACCGGGCAGGTCTCGGGGTCGCAGGGGGTCCCGGCGGAGCAGCGGTAGGGGTAGGGGGCCGGCACCTCCTCGATGTCAGGGGCCGCGATGCCGAAGTCCCCGTGGTAGGGACGAAGCCGCGTCGCGGTCGTAGTCACACCCGTCAGGCCGTGGTAGCCGCGGTCGTGGGCGAGGATGACCGACTTCTCGGGGCGGCCGTCGCGGACCCAGTGCCGGCGCGCGAGTTTGATCGCGGTCTCGTTCGCCTCGCTTCCCCCCGAGACGAAGAAGACGCCGCTGAGGCCGGGTGGGGCGAGCTCGGCGATCTTCCCGGCGAGCTCGATCGCAGGCGGCGAAGAGACGCCGCCGAAGGTGGCCGCGTACGGGAGCTCCCGCATCTGCCGCGCCGCCGCCTCGATCAGGTCCTCCCTGCCGTGGCCGAGGTTTACCGACCACAGGCCCGCCATGCCGTCGATCAGGCGCCTGCCGTCCTCCGCCACCAGTTCGGAGCCCTCCCCACGGACAAGCACCAGCGGCCCGGCTTCCGGCAGCCGCGAGTGGTCAGTCAGGGGGTGAATTAGGTGAGCCAGGTCCCCCTTGACATGATTTGGTGCAGATGTCACTTCCACTCAGGGTAGCGAAAGTAGACAATATGTCTATGCCTCAGAGGTGGACTTTCTACCCAGTGGGCTCCGAGGTGCTTCGGCCGGCGGCACGGAGCAGATCGAGTACCAGTGCAGCAGCGCCAACTGGTGGGCGACGCGGCTGATCGTCTCCTCGTCGGAGGAGACGGGAAAGTTGGCGAGGATCGCCTCGATCATCGCGTAGGTGGCGCGGACGCCGAATTCGAGGTCGATGTCGTCGCGGATCAGGCCCGCCGACTCGTCGGCGGCGTGGACCGCCATGATCCAGCCGAGCATCGCGTCGTCAGCGGCTTTGTCCGCCTCCTCCCAGCCGCTGCCACGGAGGTTCTTCGCTACGGCGACGATCGGGCGCACGTCCGCGTTCTGCACCCTCCAGGTCAGCGCCTCGCGCACCATCTCCTCGACCAGGTCGAAGGAAGTCTGTCCGGAGCGGGCGTTTTCACGCAGTTTCTGCGGGATCTGCGCGTAGCCGACCATGTAGTCGCTGATGATCCCGGCGAGGATGTCCTGCTTGTCGTCGAAGTTGTTGTAGACGGTCGCTCGCGCCACCTGGGCGGCCCGCGCGATGTCGCCCATCGAGGTCTCCGAGAAGCCGCGGCGGGCGAACAGTTTGCGACTCGCTTCGAGGATCTTGATCCGAGCGCGCGGCTCCCCTCGTCTCGGGCGCGTCATTTTTGCCCTCTCTCCCCGTTATTGGTCAGCCCCTTCACATAAGCGAGACTATCCAAAGTAAGTGACATTCCCCACCTCAATGGACTTCTTCGGGAAGCTCGTACCAACGCTTCCGATCGCCGATTCGGGAACGCAGCTTCCAACCTCGCGTCTTGGGGACGTTGTCCAGTTCCTCCCGCAGGTGACGTAACCGTTCGGCCACCAGCTCGGCGGCCTCGAACCCAGGCAGCTCGAGGGCAAAGCGCTCAGCCCGTTCGGCCACCATCCCCAGGGTTCGCCACAGTCCCCAGTCGGAGGCGGCAAGTTCGGCTATATAGGCGGAATTGACGCCACTCTCGTCCGCAGTCAGGGGGTGGTCGGCGAAGATCGCGCAGACGTCCAAGTAGTCCTTATCGTTCGTCTCCACCACTTGGAGCTTCAACACCGTCAGGTCTGCGAGTGACAAAGTCAGCGGAACCTCGTCGATCCGGCGCTTGAGGTCGATCCGGTGGCAGAGGTTCGCCTCGTCGACGAAGACGTCCACCTGGCGCTGATTGCGCGCGTCCCAGAAGTAGAGCCGGCGGTGACCGTGAAGGAGGTTGAACTCTTTGTCACCCGCGTAGCCGAGCGATTCGAGGAAATCGACCACGTCCTTCTTCGCTCCGCCGACCGAGGTGAGGTCGATATCGGCGTACTCCCGCGCCAGCGGCGAACGGCGAGCGCTGGGACAGGTGAGTGCGATCGCGACCCCGCCGAGCACCCGGAGCAAGACCCCTCTTTCGGCGGCAGCCTCCGCGATCCGCCGCCCCTCGGCGACGGGATCCGCAAGAGGCTCCATATCTCGTCCCTCCACTACTCCGGCGGGATCTCCGCTGCGAGCTTGTCCACGTCGACGCCCTGGCGCAAGCGCGCGGCCCGAGCGACGAAGAACGTCAGGAGCGAAGCCCCGAGGATGATCGCGGTGTCGCGCACGAAGTGTGGCCTGTCGATGCCGAGCGCTTCGTAGTGCATGTAGACGAAGAACACGCCGGCAAGCAGGACCGCCAGGAGGCCGCCGGAGAGGCTGACCACCGGGATCCCGAAAACGCGCCTGGTGCTCGCCGAGGATCGCCAGGCATCGGGACGCCGGTAGGGGAGCAGCATGGCCGAGATCCCGATCAGGATCATCGCGATCAGCTGCACCGCGACGGCCTCGACCAGGACGCTGAAGAAGCCTCCGCCGTTCAACACGGCCCAACCGAGGGTGGCGATGCTGAGGGCGACGGTGAGAGCGATCGCGGCATTGGGTGCGTGGGTGCGAGAGGAAACCCGCGAGATGCTCGTGGGCAACAAGCCGTCCAGCGACCAAGCGAAGAAGGTGCGGACCGCGATCGTGATGTTCGGGATCATCAACAGCGGATATGCGGCTGCAAAGGTGATCAGGAGCCACCAAGCGAGCAGCGTGCTGCCACCTGCGATCGAGGTCAGGAACGTGTAGAAGGGAGGTGCCGCGAAGGGGTAGCTTTCCGATTCGCTGAGGCCGTTTATCGCCACGAAGAACTCGTGGCCGAAGGTGCTGAAGAAGAGGGCTGAGAGGACTAGTGCGATCGCGATGTGGACGGTGCTAGCCAGACCCATCACTTTCACCTGGGTGGTGTCGCGCGCCCGCCGCACCTCGCCGGAGATGTAGATCGAGAGCCAGGCAAACAGCGTCAGGCTGCAGATCAGGGCCCAGGTCGGCCAGGTGTTGTGCATGCTGAAGGCCGGGTGGGTGTCGATCCCTTCCTTGTGGGCGTTGGCGATGATCGTCTTGTAAGTGTTCGGTTCGCCGGTGATCGAGCCGGCAAACTGGTTGAAGCTGTGAATGAAGCCGGCCTGGCTCTTGAACACCAGTACGAGGAAAACGGTGCCGAGGCCGAGCATCATCAGCAGCCAGAAGCCGTTCATGATCCGGGTCGTCCAGCGCCAGCCACCGGCGAGCAGGACAGCGGAGCCGACGATCAAGGCGGTGCCGACCCCGAACTGCCAGCCCTTGCTGGTGGCGAGGGTGTCGCCGGCGGTGACCAAGGAGTTGTGCCCGCTGACCAGCCCCACGGCGGTGAGCGATGGGCCCAGGGCGACGGTCACGAAGGCCAGCGCGATGAAGGCGATCGAGAGGATCACGCCCCAGGTCCAGAGGAAGGACGACACCAGCCCGATGATCGGGTGGGTCACACGCCCGACGAGGACGTAGTCGCCGCCGCTGCGGGGAATGGCGGAGGTGAAGAGCCCGTAACAGACCGAGATGACCAGCGCGACCCCGAGGGCCATCAGGAAGCCGAGCCAGATCGAGCCGCCCGGGAAGAGGGCAAGCGCGAGGAAGACCGACGTCGCGAGCAGGACGGAGGTCGGCTGCCCCCCCATGTTGAAGACGAAGGTGGAGAACGGCGAGACTTCTCGCACCAGCCCCGTCGCCTTGCGCGCGTAAGTCCCCCGTGGCGCCGTCGGTGCCGTCGGTCTCTCCCCTATCTCAGCCATTCTCTTCCGCTCCCCTCCCTTTCGTTTCTAGCCTGAGACCAGGTAGTGGTTGACCACACGTTCCGGTGCGACGTGCACCAAGCAGCCGTCCAGGTGGCCGCTACCGTAATCGGACCCGGGGTTGATTGCCACCGTTCGCCCGATTCTCGTCACTCCTTTGCTCTCGTGGATGTGACCGTGCAGGCTCAGCAGCGGCTGCGTCTCCTCAATTATCTGTCGCACCGCGTGGCTGCCGCAGGGAACCTCGTGCGGGCGCCCGCCCTTGGTGACGTAACGCAGTTCCTCGTCGACCTCGAAGGCGGTGTCGAGGCTGCTCTCCCAGGGTGGAACGTGGATGTTGAAGATCGCCCGCTCCGGCGCCTCGAGCTGATCGGTCAGTTGCTTCAGCCGCTCGTAGATCTCGTCCTCGTCGAGCTCGCGCGGCGTGTGCCATGGCGTCCGGTTGGAGTAGCCCAGCGAGATCATCTCGTGCGGGCCGATCTGCTCCACCCTCTCGTCGCAGGCGACGACGCGATCGCCGCTCGCGAGAACCTCGTCCACCGACCACGGGTCGTCGTTGCCGGGGATCACGTAGGCGCGGGTGTCGGTGTCGGCGAGCCGCTCGTCGGCGAGCTCGACCCAGAGCCGCAGCTCGTCCAACAGCGCCCGCTCGAAGGCGTCCTCGCGGCGGGCCGGGTCCTCCCCCAGCCGCCGCGCCTCCTCCGGGTCGACGATCAGCGGGTACATCCCGTTGGTCGAGATCGCCTGCTGCATCTGGTCGAGCTCCTCGGCAGTGCGCGCCAGCCGCTGCTCGCCAATCACCTGAGCACTGTAGGAGCCGTCACCCTCGCGGACGATCGGGACCAGCGCCTTGCCGCACAGGTCCCCGCCCATCACCAGGACGTCGGCCGGATAGTGCGCGGCGGCGTTGACGAACTTCTTCCAACAGACGCGCGAGCCGTGCACGTCCCCCGCATAGAAGATGCGAGTGGTGCTTTCTCTCTGACGTTTCCTGAACATCGTTCCCCGGTTCCCTTCCCTAGATCATCCGTCATCGCAAGGACGATCGGCGAGCGGTTCGGAGTCGGTAATTGGTCAGGCTGTCTCATTTTCGGCAGGCGCCAACTCGCTGCGCAGCAGGCGCGCCGCCGCGTCGGCGTCGTGCGTCGCGAGGATGCCGGCCGCCGCGAAGATGTAGTTGGAGTCGACCTCGAAGACCGGGTCGCGGGGGGCCAGCGAGCGCGGCGCCCGCCGTGCAAGTGACTCGCGCAGGATCTCCGGCCCGTCCTCTCGATGCACGAAAACCCCTCCAGTACCGAAAACTTTCTCCACCTCTCGCAGATCCGGCCCATCGCGGACGAGCGTCGGCGGCCCCTTTTCGGCACGGCTCAAGAGCATCGTGCCGCAGTGGCGCCAGAGCGCGTGGGTCGCGCACCCGACCGCGAGCAGGCGATCCAGCTGCGCCTCCTCCGGGCTGTCCGGAATCCACTTTGAGTCTTCCGAGCGGAAAGAGACACCTCGTCTAATCGCCCCCTCGCCCATCGACGTCTCCTCCTCGATCCAGCGGCCGTCGGCGGCGAGCGCCCCGGCCGCGCCCGAGCGTAACCCGAGGTCTCCCTCGACCGTGCGCAGGGTAGAGGGCGGCGGCAGGAGCGGGTCCTCGATCCCCGGCGTCGCCGCCTCGGCGACACGGGTCGAGTGCACGTCGGTGGTCGCGCCGCCGACGTCGATCACCATCACGTCGCCCGCCCCCGGGACGGTCTCGGTGCCCCGCGAGAGCAGGCGGGTGGCCTCGAGGACCGCCTCGGGGGTCGGCATCCGCACCATCCGCTCGAAGGCGGGACTGGCGCTGAGGCCCTTGCCGCCGATCACGTGCTCGAGGAAGACCCGCAGGATCGCTTCGCGGGCCGATTCGATCTCCAGCTCGCCCAGCTTCGGCATCACGTTGGCCGCGACTTCAGCCGTAGCCCCCGCGTCCCGCAGGAGCTCCGCCACCTCCCCCGCCACCTGGGAGTTGCAGGCGACGACGAAGTGGGCGCCGATCCCAGCGCCGGCGAGACGGCGCGCGTTCTCCACCACCAGCTCCGCCTGTCCGCCGTCGGTGCCGCCGGCGAAGAGGACGATCTCGGGCCGCGCCGCCCGCAGCTCGTCCAGCTGCTCGTCCTCGAGCGTCCCGGCCAAGACCGCCCCCACCCGGGCGCCGGCGTTCAGCGCCGCCTGCCGTGCTGCCGCCGCGGTGAGGTCGGCGACGAGGCCCACCGCGGCCACCCGCAGGCCGCCCCCCGCGCTGGAGGCGGCCAGCTCGTGCTCGACCTCCACCGGCTCCCCGATCTTGGCCCTGGCGGCCTCGAGCGCCGCCGCGTAGCCGTCCATCAGGTCGGTGCCGATGCTGGTCGGCGCCTCGGCCCGCGCCAGCAGCCGCCCCTCTTCGGGCTCCACGAGGCTGAGCTTGGTGTAGGTGCTGCCGAAGTCGGCGAGCGCGATCGCGCGCACGCTAGGCGGGAACTCCCTCGGAGCGACGGTCGATCAGCGCCTCGACCAGGCGGTCGATCGTCCCCGGCGTCTGGATCCCGGAGGCGTTGAGGTCGGCGCTGACGTCCCTCGGCACGTCCGAGCCCTCGATGTCTTCGTTGAGGACGCCCCCCATGAAGACGGGCACCTCCCTCGCCCCGGCGGAGTCGAGCTCCCGCATCAGGAGCTGGCCGAAGTTGCGGGCGACGCCGTTGTGGGTGCTGATCACGACCGCGTCGGCGTCGGTCTCGATCACCGCTTTGACGATGTCCTCGGGATCGCGGTTGATGCCGAAGTCGATCACCTCCGTCCCCACCGCCGAGAGCGTCGAGGCGAGCAGGAAGGGTGCGAATTCGTGGACGTCGGTAGAGGTGACGAGCACCTTCATCCCCCGGATCGCCTCCTCTTCGTGGCGGCCGTGGAGCTTGGCCAGCAACTGTTCGCGCTCTTCCATCGTGCTCTTCACCAGGTCGGTTTCGAGCACCGGCCGCCGCCCGCGCGGGAACTCGGGGTCCGGGTCCCCCGCCCCGAACAGTTCCTCGCAGCGCTCAGAGCCGAGGCGTTTCAGCACCAGCAGCATCTGCGCCGGGTCGCGGACGTCGATGCCGGCGCCGGCGAGGCCGTGGATCGCGGCGTCGAAGAACATCCGACCGCCCCGCACGAGCCGGTCGCGCATCGCCTCGATCTTCGCCCAGTCGACCACCGGGTCGACCATCGGCACGTAGTCGTCGAGGCGGCGGCTGATCGTCTGCACCGTCGCCACCTCGTCCCAGGAGGGGATCCGTTCGGTCTCGGTGACCGGAACCGCGATCGGGGCGGTGCCGAGGCGGTAGCGCATGTCGACCATCTTCATGAAGAGGACGTCGGTGTTGAGGACCGCCATGTTGGCGTCGAAGTCCGGCGTGTTGCCGATCGTGTCGCCCTGCGTGTAGTTGAACGGGACCCGGTCGTAGTTGACGGCCTCCAGCGCCAGCGTCACCGCCGACTTGACCACCGGGTTCTGGGTCAGCCCGCCCCAGGACGGCGAGTAGGCGGCGCCGATCAGCTCTTCGCTGACGTAGCGCTCGACCATCGCCCAGCCGATGTAGTTGGCGTAGTCGTGGAAGACGCCGGGGTAGCCGTCCTCGAGGTAGGAGTCGAAGACGACGCCCTCGTCTTTGAAGGCGGCCAGCAGCCCCGCCCCCTTCAGCGTCACCATCGTCTGCCCGACTTCGTCGTCCCAGTAGGGCCAGCGCCACGAGTACTGCGAGAGGACGCCGATCGTGGTGATCCCGGCCTGCAGCGCGTCGACGGCGTTCTCGACCGAGGCGGGGCTGCCGACGTTGTTGTCGGCGGCCTCCGGCTCGATCGGCACCGTGTGCGCGAGCTTCCACCAGTCCTGCCCGTTCATCATCACCGGGCCGGTCTCCTGGGGGGCTTCGGCGCGTTTGTCCTTCGGCAGTCCCTGGCGGCGCTCGGCGATCAGGTTGAAGCGGTCGGGCGGGCGGACGCCGCGAGAGAGCGCGTCTTCGTAGATCTGCCCCAAGGCCTCGAAGGTGTCGGCCGAGGTGTTGAGGCCGATGTTCATGCAGGTGCAGGAGATTCCCTCGGCGCGCGCCTTTTCGCGCCACTCCCGCTCGGAGCCGACGCCTTTCTCCTCGCAATACATCGAGCGGTCACGCTCGAGGCCCTTGGCCATCGCCTTCCCCTCCTCGACGGCTTCCCGGCCGTCGGGCAGGTCGGCCGGCAACAACGCACTCAGATCGACGTCAAGCTCGGTCACGATTCCTCCCTCATTCCCTCTTGTCCCAAATCCAGTCCCGTAGTCCAGCCGTCTCCAGCACTTCGGCAGTTCCTGAATAGGGAGAATCTACAGAGGTATGCAAGCAGCGCCAAAGGGGCGCGCCCGCGGCTCGCCGCAACCTTCCCTAGTGGGAAGCGCTCGGGGGGCGGGAGAGTCGGAGCCGCGGATTCTTCACCAGCAGCGCTTCGACCTGCCTGATCAGCGAAACCGGGCGGCCGGCTGCGGGCAGGGGGACCGCAGCCGGCCGTTGACCATGTGCCCCGGCGGGGGAAGTGCTCGGTTGGCCGGCAAACCGACGCTGGAAGGGGCTTGGCGTCGGGTCTTTACCTCGATCGAGCACAAGAAAGACCATAGACCCGCGAGCCCCCTCCGTTAGAGTGGCTGCACTCGCCCTAGGAGGGGTTTTCGTGGTAGATGTCGCGGTTGACGTGCAGAAGATGCTCGACGGGCTGCCGGCGATGATCGGCTACTGGGATCGGGACCTGCGCAACCGGATGGCCAACGCCGCCTACCTCGATTTCTTCGGCAAATCTCCGCAGGCAATGCAGGGGACCCACATCAGCGAGCTCCTCGGCCCGGAGCTCTACGAGAAGAACCTCAAATACATGGAAGGGGCGCTCAGCGGAAAGACGCAGCTCTTCGACCGGGAAATCCACACGCCCTCCGGCGAGGTCCGCTACACCCAAGCCTCGTACATCCCCGATCTCGACGAGGACGGCGAGGTGAGCGGTTTCTTCGTCCTCGTCACCGACATCACCGAGCGGCGGCGGATCGAAGAGGAGTTGGAGCGCAGCCATGCCCGCCTGCGGGAGGCCGAGCGCCTGGCGCGGCTGGGAAGCTGGGAGTGGGACATCCCCGACGGGAAGATGACCTGTTCGGACGGGCTGTTCGAGATCTACGGCATCAGCGCCGAGGATTTCGACGACAACTACGAGATGGGCAGCTCCAAATACGTCCACCCCGACGACCGCGATTTCGTCCATCGAGAGATGCAGCAGGCAGTGGAGACCGGCGCCCAGATCGACTTCGAGTACCGCATCATCCGTCCCGACGGCCACGTCCGCCGCCTCCACAGCCGCGCCGAACTCGTGGCGGACGCCGAGGGCCGCCCCCTTCGCCTCACCGGCACCGCCCAGGACGTCACCGAGCTCCGCGCCGCCGCCGAGGTCCTCGAGACCGCCACCGACCTGGGCCGCCGCGCCGCCGAGCTCCACAACCTCCCCCCCAAACCCGGCCGCGGCCAAGACCTCACCAAGCTCCTCACCCCCCGCCAGATCGAGATCCTCGCCCTCGTCGCCGAAGGGCTCAGCAACGCCGAGATCGCCTCCCGCCTCTACCTCGGCGAGAGCACCGTCAAATGGCACGTCCGCAAGATCCTGCGGGCGCTGGAGGTGGCGAACCGGGCGCAGGCGGTGGCGCGGTATTTGTCGGCAGCATCCAACTGATGGGGCGGGCTGGACTCGAACCAGCGACCGACGGATTATGAGTCCGCTGCTCTAACCAACTGAGCTACCGCCCCTCGGGGCGAGCGTACCGCGCCCGCAGCGCTAGGCGCTGAAGAGCTGGGCGAGGGAGCGGCCTACGTCTGGTGGCTCCTCTTCGCCTTTGGCCGCGGCGGCGGCGCCGTCGGCGAGGGCCTTGGCGGCGTCGGCTATCTGGTGGTCGCGGCCGCCGCGGATCGTGCCGGTCTTCTTCGCTTCGGCGAGGTCGGACTCCATCAGGCCCGCCAGCTCGGCGAGACGGCGGAGGCCGACGACGGCGGCGGTGCCCTTGAGCGCGTGGGCTTCGGCCCGCATCGTCTCGAAGTCGGTGGTGGCGGTGGCGAGGCCGGCGGCGATCACGTCGCAGCGCCGCTTCGCCTCCGCGGCGAAGGACTGCAGGAGCTCCTCCTCGGTGGCGGCTTTCTCGTTCATGGTTCGATCGCCTTCTCGACGGCTTGATGCATCAACTTGAGCCCGAAGGCCCCCTCGACCGCGTCTTTGACGACGCCGTTGCGGTCGATCGTAAACAGCCACGGCTCGCTGGGCAGGTGAAACGCGCGCACCTGGGGGCGCACCTCCTTGCCGGGGTCGTTCTCGTTGTAGATCTCCATGTGGATGAAGGCTGCCTTGTCTCCGAATTCGTGTTTTGCCTGCTCCGCCACGTCGACGACGGGCCCGCAGACCCGACTCTGGCAGAACTGGGGGGTCGCAAACAAGAGGACTACCGGTTCTTTGCCCAGAGCGTCCGCGTAATCCACCTTGTTCTGCGTGTCCGGGGGGATGCGAGTCGTGATCTTCGACAGGTCCCCGTGCGCATCCTGCGCGGTCGGCGTGTGGATGAGGGGCGCTTTCTGCGCCACTTTCGGGACTTTTTTGAACTCCCCGACGGCCACGCTCGGGAGCAACGTTCCCTTCAGTTCCCCGTCTTCCTTGAGAATCGCGGCGAGGCGCCAGTCGCCGTTGTGGGGGAATTCGAGCGGGACCGAGTAGACGACGCCAGCGGCATCGGGGTCTTCACTCGTCGTTTGCGCGCGGAACGCGGGCTTGGTGGCGAGGCTTTCGAGCGAGGCCGGGAAGGGACCGACGGCCGGCCGATCGAGCGCCTGGGCTTCGGCCTTCGCCTCTTGACCACGAACCCCGGACTTCGATTTCGCCCCCGGCTTCGTTTCCGGCACTTTGGCGTAATAGAGGGCGACTTCGGCGTCGCTGACCGAGGCTTTGCTCTGGCGTTCGAAGACCTCGAACGGATAGCGGTTCTGGCCCGGGTAGAAGACGACGGCGGCTGGTTCGACGACGAGTTCGGCGGGGCCGTCGGCGGCCTTCAGCACCTGCCGCAGGGTCCTTCCTTCCGGGCTCGGGAACTCGGACTTCGGCGGCGCCGGGCGGCTCTTTGCCGTCTCCGTGTTGCCTGGACCGGTGCTGGTGGAGTCGGAACCGCCCCCGCAGCCGGCAAAAAGCGCCGCGACCGCGAGCAGGCAGAGCGGCGCAGGGGCGAGGCGGGGGGCGCGCATCGGCGGCATGTTATGGAGAGATAGGGTCCCCGGGGTTCTCGACGAGAAGGAGATGGAGATGGCCGATCGAGCGGCGTTGGTAACTGGAGCATCGAGCGGGATCGGGCTTTCGATCGCGAAGGTGCTCGGCGAAGAAGGCTATGCGCTGACCGTTTCCGCTCGCCGGCCGCAGAAGCTCGAGGAAGCCGCCGAAGGGCTGCGCAGCGAAGGCTTCGAGGTGGAGCCGATTCCGGCCAACATGGCCGAGGAGGACCACGTCGTCGCCATCTTCGCCGCCCATCGGCAGAAGTACGGCCGGCTCGACGTGCTCGTCAACAACGCCGGGGTCGGGATCGGGGCGCCGATGGAGCAGATCCAGACCAAGCACCTCGACATGCAGCTGGCGGTCAACCTGCGGGCGCTGATCCTCGGCACGCGCGAGGGGCTGCCGATGCTGCGCGAGGCCGGCGCCGAGCACGGCAAGGCGCTGATCGTCAACACCGCCTCGATCGCCGGCAAGGGCGGCCAGGCCTGGCTCTCGATCTACGCCGCGACCAAGGCCGCGGTGATCAACTTCACCCAGTCGACCCACCGCGAGGCCGGCGGCGCCGGCATCCAGTGCACGGCGCTGGCGCCGGGCTTCGTCGAGACGCCGATGACCGAGTTCGTCCAGGGACAGATCCCGCCCGAGGAGATGATCCGTCCCGGAGACCTCGGCGAGGCGGTGCGCTTCCTGCTGCGGACCTCGCGCAACTGCCACATCCCGGAGATCGTCTTCACCCGCCCGGGCGAGGGACTCGATACTCCCTAGCGGAGGAATAGGCGTGTCGGAGCGCCTGCGGATACTCGTTGCCGCCTTCGGCGACGCCGGACACGTCTTCCCGGCGATAGCGCTCGGGAAAGCGCTGGCGGCGCGCGGCCACGAGGTCGTGATCGAGACCTGGGAGGAGCGGCGGCAGGCGGTCGAGGGTGAGGGGCTCGGCTTCGCCGCGGCGGAGGAATACCGGATGTTCCCGCCGCCTGATCCCGATTCGGAGGCGGGGCAGCATGCGGCGGAGGCGGCGCGGGCGCTGCTGCCGCTGCTGGAGAGCTTCCGTCCGCACGTCGTCGTCAGCGACATCCTCACCCTCGCCCCCACCCTGGCGGCGGAGCGTGCTGGCATCCCGCTGGCGACGCTGATCCCCCACATCTATCCCGTCGTCGAGCCCGGCTACCCCTTCTTCGCGATCGGGCTGCGACCGCCGCGGACGCGCCTGGGCCGCTCGATCTGGCGCAAGGGCCACGACCGGGCGCTCACGGTCGGGCTCGAACAGGGGCGGCGCGACCTCAACATCCAGCGCGAGCGGCTCGGCCTGCCGCCGATCGACCGCTTCCACGGCGGCATCAGCCCGGACCTGGCGCTGGTGGCGACCTATCCTCAGCTCGAGTACCCACGGCGCTGGCCGGCGGGCGTGGAGATCACCGGCCCGATGGCCTTCGAGCTACCCCACCCCGAGATCGAGCTGCCGCCGGGCGACGCGCCGCTCGTCCTCGTCGCTCCCAGCACCGCCCACGACTCCGACAACCACCTGGTCCGCACGGCGCTGGCGGCACTGGCCGACGAGTCGGTGCGGGTGGTGGCGACGACCAACCGCGTCGCCCCGCAGCACCCGATCGAGGTGCCCGCCAACGCCGTTCTGGTCGAATGGCTCAGCTACAGCCAGCTGATGCCCGCCGCCTCCCTCGTCATCTCCCACGGCGGCCACGGCACCGTCGCCCGCGCCCTCGGCGCCGGCACCCCCGTCCTCGTCTGCCCGATCATCGGCGACATGAGCGAGACGGCCATGCGCGTCTCCTGGGCCGGCGCCGGCCTCTCGCTGCCGTGGCGGCTGTGCCGTCCGGCGCCGTTGAGGTGGGTGGCGCGACGGCTGCTCAAGGAGCCTTCGTTTACGGCCAAGGCGGAGGAGATTGCCGCCTGGGGACGGGGGAACGATGGTGCTGCGCACGGCGCGGAACTCGTTGAGTGCTTGGCGCTGCGGAGCCTCGCTACTGCCTAAGAAGCTCCGGGGGTGGGACTCGAACCCACAACCTAGCGGTTAACAGCCGCTCGCTCTTCCATTGAGCTACCCCGGACCGTGCTAAGCCGGTTTGAACTACCCCGGATCAGCCTCCGAGACAGAATTTAGCGGCACCGCCGCAATTCCTGCCTCCACCTCCGCATGGCAGTTGGAACAGAGGAGCACGCACTTGCTCGCCTCGGCTCGGAGTTTGGCGAGCGACCGCGTATGACCGCGATGAGCAAGCTGAAACTCCTTCGTCCCGGGATCGAGATGATGAAACTCAAGCGCCCGGTAACAACGCGAGTAGCCGCAAAGAATGCACTTTCCGCCCGCCTCATCTACGAGGATTCGCTTCAAGGCGTGCCGCCGTCGCACAGTCGCTTCAACCCGACAGCGCTTGCAGCGGTAGTAACCGCGTCCCTCGCGGACAAAGCTGGTCTCGCCATGGTGCTTGCATCGGGAAACCATTTCTCGCGACCCATCCTCCGTGCCACGTTTGCGGCGAGGGTTGGGCTTCAGTTCGTACCTCCCCACCCAGTGGCGAACCGTCGCCAAGCTCCGGTCCAAGCGGTCCGCAATCTCCCGTAAGGAAAGGCCAGCCGCAAGCAGCCGTTCCAGTTCGGCTTTCTCGATCCCACCTTTGGCGCTGTGCTTCTCCGCCTGCGCCGCCGCCAACCCATGCTTCTTCAGCCAGTAGCTGACCGTCGATTCGTGTTTGCCGGCGCGCTTGCCGATCGCTTCGAGGGACATTCCCTCTGCCAGGCACTCTTCGAGGAGCTCTTTGTCCACGGGGGCATCATGGCAGGTGCCGCAGACAGAAGGATGCGCAGCGTAAACGCCTACAGGCTGCCCGCCGGGCGCTCTGCGTGGGCGATCCGTTCGACCAGGGCGGCGCGTTCGCGGCTGAGGGCGGCGCGGCGCTCGTAGTCGCCGCGCTCGCCGGCGGCCGCGATCTCGTCCTCGAGGCGGCGCTGGTCGAGGAGGAGGAAGTTGAGCTCCATAGCCTCGTGGGAGGCGGGCTCCTCGCGCGACATGATCAACAGTTCGGCGATCACGCCGGCGAGCTCGCCGTCGTCGTGCGGGAGGTTCGAGGCCGGGTCCTCGGGGTGCTCGCGCAGCCAGGCGGCGACACGGAGGCCGGTCGGCGAGAGGTGGGCCTCGTTGAGACGGGCCAGGTACTGGCGCCCCTCCGTCGGGATCGCGACGCACATCGCCAGCAGCGCCCGCTCGCGGCGTTCACGCGAGGTCAGCTCGGCGGGACGGCGCGGCTGCTGCTGTGGGGGCTCGCGCCGTTCGGGAGCCGCCTCTTCCCGCCCGCCGGTGGCCGGCGTCGCGGCGACGACCCTCCCCATCACCATCGCCGGCTCCAGGTCCAGCTGCTCTGCCACCTTGCGGACGAGCTCTTCCCGACTCACCGTCTCTCCCATCCCGGCCAGGACCGGCGCCACCTCCGCCAGCGCCCGGTCGCGCTCGACCGGCGAAGAGGTATCGGTGCGCTCGAGGACGAGCCGGACCTGGAAGGCGGTCAGCTCGTCGGCTCCCTCGAGCAGCGCCCGAAACCGCTCCGCCCCACCCTCCTCGGCCATCATCTCCGCCGGGTCCTCGCCCGCCGGCATCGCCGCCACCCGCAGCCGCATCCGCCGCCCGGCCGCCACCCGCTGCGCGCGCAGCATCGCTTCCTGCCCCGCCGAGTCGGCATCGAGCGCCAGCACCACCTCCTCGACCATCCCCGAGAGCGCCGCCACCTGGTCGGGCGTGATCGCCGTCCCCATCACCCCCACCGCCTCCTCGACCCCCGCCTGGTGCAGGGCAAGAACGTCGGTGTAGCCCTCGACGACGACGGCGCGACCGGCCTTGGCGATCGCCGCTTTCGCCCGGTCGACCCCGTAGAGGATCTGGCTCTTGTGGAAGAAGTCGGTCTCGGCGGTGTTGACGTACTTGGCGCCCTGATCGGCGCGCATCGCCCGGCCGCCGAAGCCGAGGACGCGGCCGCGGCGGTCGCGGATCGGGAACATGATCCGCTCGCGGAAGCGGTCGTAATCGCCGCCGCTGCGCCCGCGCTGGGCGAGGCCGACGCTGCGCATCTCTTCGACGCTGAACCCCGCCTGCTGGCCGCGGACGAGGATCTTGTCCCAGGCGCTGGGGGCGTAACCGACGCCGAAGTCCCGCAGCACCTCTTCACGCAGCCCGCGGCCCGCCAGGTAATCGCGCGCCTTCCCGGCCTCCTCCGACTCCCAGAGGTAGTTGGCGTAGTAGGCGGCGGAGCGGTCGAGCAGCTGCTCGAGGCGGCGGCGGCGTTCGCGGCGGCGCTCCGCCTGCGGGTCCTCCTGCTCGCGCTCCAGCTCGACCCCGTAGCGATCGGCCAGCAGCTCGACCGCCTCGGCGAAGCCAACCCCCTCCTTTTCCTCGACGAACTTGATCACGTCGCCGCCGACCCCGCAGCCGAAGCAGTGGTAGAGCTTTTCCTGCGGCTCGACCGAGAACGAAGGCGTGCGCTCGTCGTGGAACGGGCAAAGGCCGGTGTAGCGGGCGCCCTGGCGGCGCAGGTCGGTGTGGGCGGAGACGACCTCGACGATGTCGGCCGCCTGCTTGACCCTTTCCAGGCTCTCGCCCGAGATCAGCGCCATCAGAAACGCGCCTCTTCCGGGATGGTCAGCTCGGTGAACTTGGCGATGCAGAAGCGATCGGTCATCCCGGCGATGTAGTCGGCGACGCGCTGGCAGTCGCTCGCGGCGGGGTCCCGGCTCGGGATCTCCCCCGGGTGCGCGAGGTAGTGCTGGAAGAGGCCGCTCATGGTGCGCTCGACGCGGTCGTGCTCGCTGCGCGCCTCCGGCCCCAGGTAGACGCGGTCGAACATGAACTTGCGCAGCCGCAGCATCGCCTGCCCGACCTCGCGCCCCTGGCGGATCTCCCCCATCCCTTCGGAGTGATCGACGATGTCGCGGACCAGCGTGTCGATCCGCTGCGAGCCGGTCGGCCCGAGCAGCTCGATCTCCTCGACGGGCAGGTCGTCGGACTGCAGGATGCCGGCGCGCAGGGCGTCGTCGATGTCGTGGTTGATGTAGGCGACGCGGTCGACCAGCTTGACGATCTGGCCCTCCATCGTCGCCGGCTTCCGCGACCCGGTGTGGTTGAGGATGCCGTCGCGGACCTCCTCGGTCAGGTTCAGGCCCTGGCCGTCGCGCTCGAGCACGTCGACCACCCGCAGCGAGTGCTCGTTGTGGCGGAAGCCGCTGTCGCAGTGCTCGCGCAGCGCTTCGTCGAGCGCCTCCTCGCCGGCGTGGCCGAAGGGCGGATGGCCGAGGTCGTGGCCGAGCCCGATCGCCTCGGTCAAGTCCTCGTTCAGCCGCAGGGCGCGGGCGACGGTGCGGGCGATTCCGCAGGCCTCCAGCGTGTGGGTGAGTCGGGTGCGGTAGTGGTCGCCCTCGGGGGCGACGAAGACCTGGGTCTTGTGCTTCAGCCGCCGGAAGGACTTGGAGTGGACGATGCGGTCCCGGTCGCGCTGGAACGGCGTCCGCAACGGGCTGTCCGGCTCCTCCATCTGGCGATGGGCCGGGTAAGAGCGCGTCGCCTGTGGCGAGAGGAACTCCTCCTCCCAGGCGGTTATCCGGTCCTCGAAGGTGGCGGTGGCGGGCACAGTCCGATCATACGGCGGGGCTGGGAGGCGACGGGGAGGGGCTCGGCGGACAAAAGCGGGGAGTGTCCGGCGAGCCCCTCCCCGTCGCCTACGCAGCCGCACGGAGCTGCACATGCGCGTGGTGCTCAAGCGTCTCCCCTACTGCGCGCTCCACTTGGCGTAGGGCACGTGGCTCCGCCTCCGGCGCCTCGTTGAGCGGCTTCGCCAGGGCCTCCACCATGAACCGGTGGGCTTCCTCGTCGAGTGGGAACGAAGCCGCTTCGCAGCTACCGCAGACGACGCCTCCGGCGGCACCGGAGAAGCCGACCAGGTGGTCGGACTCACCGCAGCGGGCGCAGGAGGCCAGCTCCGGAGCGAAGCCGGCTACCAGGGCCAGCTTGAGGCGGAAGGAGAGGGCGGTTTCGAGGTTGGCGGCGCGCGGCTCGGTGGAGTCGTCGAGCAGTGAGAGGTAGCGGCAGAGGAGGTTGTAGGCGGGCGGGTTGGGCTCGGCTGCGTCGAGCAGCCGCAGCACCGCGTCGCAGCCGCGGGCGCCGGCGGTGATGGCGGCACCGGATGAGCGCAGGCGCGGGTAGCCGTCGACGGTGTTGGCGCTGGTGACCGTCATCAGGTCGCCACGGCCTTCGTGAAGGAGGAGGTCGAGGCGGAAGAACGGCTCCAAGCGGCCGCCGAACCGGGATCGGGGTTTGCGCGCCCCCTTGGCGATAGCCCCGATCCGGCCGCGGCTCTTGGAGTAGAGGTGGAGGATGCGGTCAGCCTCGCCGTAGCGAATGCTGCGCAGCACAACCGCCTCAGTCTTGACCGTAGTTCCGGCCACGTAATCATTTTGCCCGGCGTCTCGGACGTCTACGCAATCGCACCTGGCAACTGGGGCAGAAGTAGGTCGAGCGGCCGCCGACGACGATGCGGGCGATCGTCCCCCCGCAGCGCAGGCACTCCTCGCCCTCGCGGGTGTGGACGAGGAACTCGTTCTGCATCCCTCCCTTCTCGCCGCGCGCGTCGCGGTAGTCGTCGATCGAGGAGCCGCCGGCGTCGATCCCCGTCTCCAGCGCCGCGACGACAGCATCGCGCAGCGCCTCCAGGTGCTCGGCCTTCATCGACCCGGCCGGCGAGAGCGGGTGCAGCTCGGCCCGGAACAGCGCCTCGTCAGCGTAGATGTTGCCGACCCCGGCGACGCCGGACTGGTCGAGCAGGAAGGACTTCAGCGGCGCCGTCCGGCCCGCCGCCATCTCCCCCAGCGCCTGCGGGGTGAACTCGGGCGAGAACGGCTCGACGCCGAGCTTCGCGAAGCGCTCCTCCAGCCGCGAGTCCTCGATCAGGAAGGCCTCGCCGAAGCGGCGCGGGTCGGTGAACCAGAGCTCGCGGCCGTCGTCGAGGACGAAGCGCGCCCGCAGGTGCCGCTCCTCGGTCGAGCGCTCGCTCTCGTACAGGCGCCGCCCCTCGGATGGGTCGAGCATCTCCTCGCCCTCGCGCAGGATCAGGTTGCCGGTCATCCGCAGGTGCATGACCAGCGTCCGCTCACCGCCTAGGTGCATGAGGATGTACTTGCCGCGGCGCCCAAGCCGCTCGATCGTGCCGCCGCTGACCGTGGCACCGAGCTCCTCCGGCGGAACCGGCCGCGACCAGCGCGGGTCCAGCACTTCCAGCCGCTCGATCCGGTGTCCTTCAACCTCCGGCTCCAGCTGCCTGACGACGGTCTCCACCTCCGGCAGCTCGGGCATGCCTGAGTTCTACTTCAATCGCTTGCCCGCGGGTGGGCGCTGAAGTAGACCTCCTTCAGCCGGTCGCCCGAGAGGTGCGTGTACATCTGCGTGGTCGAGATGTCGGCGTGGCCGAGCATCTCCTGGACGGCGCGGAGGTCGCAGCCGCCGGCGAGCAGGTGGGTGGCGAAACTGTGGCGAAGCGTGTGCGGGCTCATCTTGCCGGCGAGCCCGACGTCGCGGGCGTGGCGCTGGACGATCTTGTAGAGGCCCTGGCGGGTCAGCGGACCGCCGCGGAAGTTGACGAAGAGGCGGGACTCGTGGCGGTCGCCGACCAGCTTCGGCCTGCCGCCGCGCAGGTAGCCGTTGACCGCCGCGATCGCCTGCCGGCCGAGCGGCACCAGCCGCTCCTTCGAGCCCTTGCCACGGGCGCGCAGCACCCCCTCGCGCAGGTCGACGTCCCCCAGCTCCAGCCCGATCGTCTCCGAGGCGCGCAGCCCGCACGCGTACATCACCTCGAGCAGCGCCCGGTCGCGCAGCGCCGTCGGCTCGCTGCCCCTCGGCGAGGCCAGCAGCTTCTGCACCTCGGAGTAGTTGAGGACGTGCGGCAGCTTCTTCGAGCGCCGCGGCGCGGTCAGCGCCGCGGTCGGGTCGTCGACGATCAACTCGTCGCGGCGCAGGTGCTTGTAGAAGGAGCGCAGGCAGGCGGCCTTGCGGTGGATCGTCGCCGCCGAACAGGCCGGGCGCCTCTCCCCCGTCGCCAGCTCGGCGAGGAAGTCGGCGACGTCGGCGCCCGTGGCATGCAGCGCGTCGCGGTCATGGGCCGAGAGGTATTCGCCGTACTGCAGGAGGTCGGTGCGGTAGGCGTTCAGCGTGTTGCGGGAGAGGCCGCGCTCGAGCTCCAGATAGGAGAGGAAGTCGAGGACCAGGCCCTCGAAGCGCTTGTCGGCGCCGGGTTTGGCCGCGGCAGAGGGTGCCTGCGGTTTGATCGCGATGGCCATGAGAGGAGAGTTCGCCTCATCCCTGGTCCGTTCCTGTACGCGCAAGTGACCGTGCGAGATACGTCCCAATTGCGAGCGGGGCTGAGAAGAACAGCGGGTCGTCTTGGAGGGAGCGGCCCATCGTGGTGGTCGGCAGGTCTGCCGCGGCGTAGCCATCTAGGTCGACAGGAACTTGCTGCACTCGGTGGTCGAAGGCTTCAAGCGCGGTCGCCACCTCTGGCTCGCCCTCTGGGATGGCGACATCGACCGGGGCCAGGAGGAGGTCGAGGACGGTGCGGGTGTGATGGCTGAGACCGCGGTGGCGGTCGCGGGGGTCCGAGGAGGACAGGCGGGGGGAGATCAGGGTTGGGAAGCTGAGGCTGAGGGCGGCGTGGGCGTTGTCGAGGGCGGCCATGCCGCCGTGGCCGTAGGCGGTGTCGGAGCCGATGATCCCGGGGCCGGGGCCGACGAGGATCGCGTCCCAGCCGAGTTCGTTCGCGGCCGCGTCGAGGGCGCCGACGGTGTTGAGCGCCTCGTGCTCGCCGCCGTAGGCGGGGGCGGCGGTGACGTGGCCCGCGAGCAGGCCGCGCTCGAGCAGCTGCTTCACGTCGCGGGAGAGAGACCCCGGAAGCGCGCCGCCGCCCGTCTGGATGTAGCCAACCCGCAATCTCGGTGCCATCTGCGCCGCCGCCCAAGCCGAGGGCGCCAGGTGCCCATGAAGCGGCAGCACCGCCACCGGCACCCCCTCCCCCCGTTCCGTGGTTCCTTTTGCACCTATGTCGTGCGTTTCGAACCGCGCAACTGGGCGCTCCACCGGCTCGACTGGGTGCTGGAGCGACGTGTAGTTCAGCTTCATCACGTGGGCGTCACCCTCTCCCCCGCCTTCGAGGCCTCGGGTGAGATTGAGGTGGACGACGTCGAAGCCACCCGAACCAAGGGCGAGATCGAGGGCGGCGACGTTGACGACGACCTCGTCGCCCTCGCGCATCTCCCCCAGCAACGCCTCATCCGCCCAGGCGCGACGGCGCTCGCCGTCGATCTCGACCTCCAACGGGTCGGCGGAGACGACGAGGCCCCGCCGCAGCTTCAGGCGGCCGCCCACTACTCCGCCGCCGCGGCGACTATCCGCTCGCAGACCTCGAGCATCTTGTCGAGCGCCCGCGCCGGGACCCGCTCCTCGGAGGTGTGGACGTCGGAGGTGCCGTTGGAGAGGAGGACGCAGTCGAAGCCGTCGCGGCGGAAGACGTTGGCGTCGCTGCCGCCGCCGATCGCCACCCGCTGCGGCTCCAGGCCGGCGGCGCTCAGCCCCTGCTCGGCCAGCCCCAGCGCCGGCGCGTCCTTCGGCACCTGGTAGCCGCGGAAGAGCTCTTCGATCCGCACGTCGACGTCGCAGCCGTGCTCGCTCGCGCCCCAGGTGCAGGCATCGGCGATCTTCCCGGCGACCTCGGCCGCCCGCTCGGCGTCGAGGCTGCGCGCCTCGGCGTGGATCCCGCAGTGGCCGGGGACGACGTTGCCCGAAGTCCCGCCCGTGATCAGGCCGACGTTCGACGTCGTCTCCTCGTCGAGCCGCCCCAGCTCCATCCGCGAGATCGCCGCCGCCGCGGCGGCGATCGCGCTGCTGCCGTCCTCGGGCCGGATCCCCGCGTGTGCCTCGACGCCGATGAAGTCGGCGAGGATCTTCTGCTGGGTCGGGGTCGAGACGATCACCTCGCCCACCGCCCCCGCGTGGTCGAGGACGAACCCGGCCCGCGAGCGCAGCTGCGAGGCGTCGAACGCCTTCGCCCCCCGCAACCCTTGCTCCTCGGCCACGCTCAGCACCAGCTCGATCCCGACCGGCGCCGGCCGTTCGACGTGGCGGGCAATCAGCTCCATGAAGACCGCCACCGCCGCCTTGTTGTCGGCACCGAGGATCGTCTCGCCGCGACTGCGGAAGATGCCTTCGTCTTCGACCACCTCGACCTGCCCCTTGTGCGGGACGGTGTCGACGTGGGCGCAGAACATCAGCCAGTCGTCCCCGGTCCCCGACGAGCGCGCGATCAGGTTCCCCGCCCCGGCCTGGGCAGCCTCGGCGGCGTCGTCCTCAGAGACCTCCAGCCCCATCGCCCGCAACTCGGCCGCCAAGGTGTCGGCGATCTCCCGCTCCTCCCCGGTGGGGCTGCGGACCTCGCAATAACGGACGAACCTCTCGTAGAGCCGTGAGCTCACGGCCTCAGGCTAGCCCGAGCGGACTTCAGACTGCTCGGCGCCGATCTCTTCCGACGCCTCGATCTCGTCGCCCTCAGCAGGCCGTTCCCCGGCCTGCTGCACCGCCGCGCCGACGAACTCGCGGAAGAGCGGCTCGGGCCGGTTCGGCCGCGAGTTGAACTCGGGGTGGTACTGGGAGGCGACGAAGAAGGGGTGATCGGGCAGCTCGACCATCTCGACCAGCCGCTCGTCGGGGGAAGTGCCGCCGCAGACCAGGCCCTCGTCTTCGAGCCGGCGCCGCAGCTGGTTGTTGACCTCGTAACGGTGGCGGTGGCGCTTGTAGATGACCGCCTCGTCGAAGATCTCACGCGCCCGCGTGCCCTCGTGCAGTTTCACCGGGTCGGCGCCGAGGCGCATCGTCCCGCCCATGTCGGAGACCTCCTTCTGCTCCGGCAGCAGGTCGACGACCGGGAACGGCGTCTCCGGGTCGAACTCGGCCGAATTGGCGCCGTCCATGCCGGCGACGTGGCGAGCGAACTCGACCACCGCGATCTGCATCCCGAGGCAGATCCCCAGGTAAGGGATCGATTTCTCGCGGGCGATCCGCGCCGCTTCGATCTTGCCCTCGATCCCGCGCTCGCCGAAGCCGCCCGGGATCAGGATCCCGTCGCAGCCCTGCAGCTTCTCCGGGTCGAAGTCCTCCGAATCGACCAGCTCGACCTTGACGTCGACGCCGTGGTGGAAGCCGCCGTGCTCGAGCGCCTCGATCACCGACTTGTAGGCGTCGGCGAGCTGGACGTACTTGCCGACCACCGCGATCCGCACCTCGCCGGTGGCAGAGTCGGCGCGCCGCACCATTTCCTCCCACTCGGCCATGTCTGGCGAGGGCGCCTCCATCCCGAAGTGGTCGAGGACGAGGTCGTCGACGCCCTCGGCGCGGAATACGAGCGGCACCTTGTAGATGTTGTCGACGTCGTGGGCGGAGATCACCGCGTCGACGGGAAGGCTGGCGAAGAGGGCGATCTTGCCGCGGATCTCGCGGTCGAGCCGGCCTTCGGAGCGGCAGACCAGCGCGTGCGGCTGGATCCCGATCCGGCGCAGCTCGTTGACCGAGTGCTGGGTCGGCTTCGTCTTCAGTTCCCCGGCGTGGCCGACGTACGGCACCAGCGTCAGGTGGACGAACATCGCCCGCTTCGAGCCGAGGTCGGTGTAGAGCTGGCGGATCGACTCGAGGAACGGCAGCGACTCGATGTCGCCGACGGTGCCGCCGATCTCGGTGATCACGAAGTCGACCGCCTGCGACTCGGCGACGATGAGGATTTTCTGCTTGATCTCGTTGGTGATGTGCGGGATCACCTGCACGGTGGCGCCGAGGTAGTCGCCGCGCCGCTCGCGTTTGATCACCGAGTTGTAGACCGCGCCGGCGGTGACATTGGAGGCGCGGGTGGTGTTCTCGTCGGTGAAGCGCTCGTAGTGGCCGAGGTCGAGGTCGGTCTCCGCGCCGTCCTCGGTGACGAAGACCTCGCCGTGCTGGAACGGGCTCATCGTCCCCGGGTCGACGTTGATGTAGGGGTCGAACTTCTGCAGCTGGACGCGGTAGCCGCGGGAGACGAGAAGTCGCCCGATCGACGCCGCCGTGATCCCCTTGCCGAGGGCCGAGACGACGCCGCCAGTGACGAAGATGAACCGCGTGTCGCCTTTGTTCCCTGGACTCATGCTCTGCCGAGCGAGTCTAGCCAGCGCAAAGGCGGAACCGAATCGATCGTCCGCGAAATAGACCGCAACTCCCCGTAAATCGTCAATGCCAGGACGACCGCCAGCGCCACCAGGCGGGCGTCGGCGCCAAGCGTGGTCAGCAACCACACCCCGGCGACCGCGCCGATCAGGTTGGACCCGGTGTCCCCCAACATTGCCCGCTCCCCCAGCGTCAGCCAGGCGCCGACCAGGATCGGCCCGGCGAAGATCCCCAGCAGTTCCAGCGGCGCGAAGGTCCAAGCGCCGAGGCAGAGCCCGACCGCGAGCAGCGCCAGCGCCTTCTCCGCCCGCCCCGGCCGCAGGTCGAGCAGGTTGAAGAGGTTGGTCGTCAGGACCAGCAGCGCCACGTCGGCCAGGTAGCGCCACGATTCGAGCCCGCGGCCGGAGACGACGTAGGCCGCCAGCGCCAGCGCCCCGACCGCCTTGATCGCGCCGGTCGAGAGCGACCCCGTCCGCAGCGCGGCCCAGTGCCCGCGCCAGCCGCGCGGCGTCGCCACCGCCTCGCCCCGGCCGAGCGAGTCGTCGAGGAAGCCGAGGAAGGCGATGCCCAGCAGGTAGGGCAGCCACTGCCGAAGCGCCGGCTCCAGGAGGTCGAGGTCGGCGCGGTCGTTGAGAAAGGCGAGCGGCGCCAGCGTCACCAGCGCCGCCGTCGCCAGCACCGCCCCGAGCGGGAAGGCGAGCAGAGCGCCACGGTAGTTCTCCCGCACCAGGCCGGCATCGCGCAGCCCCCTAGCCCCGGCCGGGACGAGGAACAGCGAGATCGCGATCGCCAGCGGGAAGCCGACCCAGTACACGCGCTAGGGGCCTTCCGTCAGCAGGTCCGGCAGCAGCCGGTCGGCGCTGCCCTTGACGCCGAAGCTGCCCTCGGCGCCGAGCATCGCGAAGACCATCGCCAGCTGCCCGGCGGTGAGGTCGACGTCGTCGACGCTGGAGAGGTCGTTGGACTGGAAGAAGGAGATCGAGGAGGGTTCGCTGGTCGTCGCCTCGATCCCCACCGCCGGCGTGCGGGTGGCGGTGATCCCGCTCATCAGCGCCGACTCCAGCTGGCCCGCCTTCGAGCGCTGCACCGGCCCCATGTCTTCCGGCTGGTCGCGGACGACGATCACCCCGTCGAGTGCCCCGAAGGTGCCGCTGGCCCGCGAGAAGAGCTGGCCGCGGACGAATTCCGGCAGGGTCCCGCCAAGCACCAGCTGGCGCCCGAGCCCGGTCCCGAGTTCGCTCAGCGCATCGGGGCTCGTGCGCAGGTTGGCGAAGCGCGTCTTCGCCAGGTCGCCCGCCAGCCCGTTGACGTCGACCGGCTCGCGCACGACCCCGACGCCGACGAGTTTCGCGCCGGTCGGCCCGAGCGCGTCCTCGACGTCGCTGGTGACGTCGCTCGGCAGCCCGCCGAGGGCGACGATCGCGATTCGTTTCCCCTGCAGCCGGTCCCGCGTCAGCACCGGGTAGACGCGTTCGCCGAATTCGTCGGATCGATTCAGTTCGCCGCTCAGTTCGTCGGCCCGCGAGCGGGCGTCCTGGAGATTGCCGACGAGGCTGTGCTCGAGGTCCCGGCGGGTTTCGGTGAGCGCTTCGCCGCCGAACTCGGCGCCGACCAGGATCCCCACCGCGAGGGCGAGGAAGACGGCGATCAGCGAAGCGGCGTGGTAGCGGGCGGAGTACCCCATTTGCAGGGAAGGCTAGTCGGCTCGGCCTAAATGCCGAGCCAGATCCGGATCTTCAGCCAGACCAGTTCCCAAACGTCGTTGAGAGCGGGCGAGGTGATGACGAGGATCGTCAGCAGGATCAGGAAGGTGACCGCGAAGAGCGCCAGGGGCGCCAGCGCGCTGCTCGGTTTGTAGAGCCGGCTCACACCCTTGGCGTCGACCAGCCGCTCGCCGATCCGCAGCCGCGTGAGGAAGGTCGAGGACATGCCGCCGCGCTTGCGGTCGAGGAACTCGACCAGGTTGAAGTGGGCGCCGACGCTGACGATCAGCGCCGCGCCCTTCTCGTAGGCCATCAGCATCGCCACGTCCTCGCTGGTTCCGGCAGCGGGGACGACCTGGTGCGGCAGGCCGGCGTCGAGCAGGCGCTCCCGCCCCGGCGCCCGCCCGTCGGGATAGGCGTGGACGATCAGCTCGGCGCCGCAGCACAGCGCCTCGTCGCCGGCCGAGTCCATGTCGCCGAGGATCACGTCGGGCTTCATCCCCGCCTCCAGCACCCCGTCGGCGCCGCCGTCGACGGCGACGATCAGCGGCCGCACGTCGCGGATGTAGGCGCGCAGCGCCTTCAGGTCGCGGCGGTGGCGCTCGCCGCGGACGACGATCAGCACGTGGCGGTCGCGGAAGCTCGCCCTGGTCGACGGGAAGGCGATGTTCCCGGTCAGCAGGTCGGTCTCTTCGCGGACGTGCTCGACCGTGTTCTCGGCGAATTCCCCCAGCGCCTCGTCGATCCGCTGCCGATGCTCCTGCATCTGTAGCTCTAGCTCGGCGACGCCGAGGACGCGGCCCCGGCCGATCTCCTCGGCGCCGACGTAGATGGCGTCGCCGGCGATCCGCACCCGGTCGCCGTCTTTGAGTCGCTCGAAGAGGTCTGCCTCGGGGGCATCCACCAGGCGGATGCCGGCGCGGGCGAGCATCAGCGGCCCGGCGTTCGGATACCGACCCGAAGACGAGGGCGCCGCGTTCAGCACCGCCACCACGCCACTTTCGATCAGCTCCTCGGCGGCGATCCGGTCGACGTCCATGTGGTCGATGACCGCGACGTCGCCGGGCCGCAGCCGCTTGACCAGGTGCTTGGTCCGCTCCCCCAAACGCGCGGTTCCCTCGATCGGCGCATCCGCCCGCGCGCCGTTCCTGCGCCCTAAGAGCGCTGGAAGGCGGCGACGGGAGGCAGTAGCCACCGGCTCAGGTTAGGTACTCACGCCGCGGCGAGCAACTCTCGGGCGTGGCGGGTCGCCGCTTCGTCGGAGCCGGCGCCGCCGAGCATGCGGCGGATCTCCTCGACGATCCCCTCCCCTTCGAGCCGCTCGACCGTGGCGACGGCCTGCTCGCCGTCGAGGTCCTTTTCGAGCCGGAAGTGGGTGTCGGCGAGGGAGGCGACCTGCGGCAGGTGGGTGATGCAGATGACCTGCCGCTCCCGCCCCAAGGCCCGCAAGCGCTCGCCGACGACCCGCGCCGTGTTGCCGCCGATCCCGGCGTCGATCTCGTCGAAGACCATCGTCCCCGCGCTCGCGGCCTGGCCGAGCCCGCTCAGCGCCAGCATCACCCGCGAGAGCTCGCCGCCCGAGGCGGCGTCCCGCAGCGGCGCCGGCTCGATGCCGGGGTTGGGAGCGACGCGCAGCTCGACCGTCTCCCGACCGAAGGCGCCGTAGCCGTCGGGATGGGGCTCGAGCACGACCTGGAGCGTCGCGCCGGCCATCGAGAGCTGCTCCAGCTCGGCGGCAACCCGCTCCTGCAACGGCTCGACCGCAGCCTCACGGCCGTAGCTCAGCTTCTCGCCCAGCTCCGCCCGGCGCGCTTCTGCCGCGGCCAGCGCCGCCTCGGCCTCGGCCGTGCGCTCCTCGGCGCCCTCGAGCCGCGCGATCTCCTCGCGGCAGCGCTCGGCATGTGTCAGCACCGACTCGACGCTGCCGCCGTGCTTGCGCTCGAGTCGGTCGATCGCTTCCAGCCGCTCCTCGATCGCCAGCAGCGCTCCGGGATCGGCCTCGACGCCCTCGGCGTAGTCGCGCAGCTCCGCGGCGACGTCGCCCAGCTCAACCGCCAGCGAGGCCACCCGCTCGGCGATCGCGTCAAGGGACGAGTCCAGCCCAGCCGCACCCTGCAGCGCCGCTTCCGCCTGCGCCAAGGCCGCCGCCGCGCCGCCGCCGTCCTCGTCAGCCCCGGCCAGGCCGGCGTGGGCCGCGCCGGCGGCTTCGCGCAAGCCCTCGGCGTGGCGCAGGCGCTCGCGGTCGGTCGCCATCTGCTCCCGCTCCTCCGGAACCGGCGCCACCGCCTCGATCTCGGAAAGCTCGTATCGGTAGAGGTCGAGGTCGCGCTCCCGCGATCCCTCGCGCTCGCGCAGCTCCGCCAGCTCGGTGGCCAGCCGTCCCGCTTCGCGATGGGCCTCTCCGTATGTCTGCCGCAGCTCCAGGTGCTCGGCCCCGACGAAGCCATCGAGGATCTCCAGCTGCGCGGAGGAGATCGTCAGCTTCCGGTGCTCGTGCTGGCCGAAGAAGGCGAGCAGGCGCCCGCCGAGCAGCTTCAGGTCGGCGGCGGTCGCGGCGCGGCCGGCGACGAAGGCGCTGGTGCGCCCGCTCGCCGACACCCGCCGCCCCAGCGCCACCTCCTCGGCGCCCTCTGGCAGCCGCTCGGCCAGCTCGGCGAGCTCCGGCTCGTCCAGCAGCCCCTCGGGCAGGTCGAAGACGCCCTCGACCCAGGCCTCCGGCGCCCCCGGCCGGACGATCTGCGCCTTCGCCTTGCCGCCCATCAGCAGGTCGAGCGAGTGCGCCAGCACGGTCTTCCCCGCCCCCGTCTCACCGGTGATCGCGTTCAAGCCCTCACCCAGCCGCAGTTCGGCCCTCTTTATAAGGAGCAGGTTCTCGATCCGCAGCTCACGCAGCATGTGATCTGTGTACCAGCGAGGCCGGATCGATAGCCCACCCGACACGAATGCGACTTAAGAACTCATGTGATTATTATTACTAAGTGTTAGGTTCTTCCTGAATGTCCGAAGGTGCCCTCACCTTTGTCGAACAGACTCTTGACTGGCTCGGCACCGCTCTTACTCCGATCGGACACATTCTCAGTGGCATCTGGCCACCGGTAGTTGCCGTCATCGCCACCGTGGTGCTCCTGCGCTGGTTGCGCAATGCCCTCCTGTTCTGGCGCGGCCGCACCTCGCGTGTACAGGTCACCAGCTTCGCTTGGGCCAGCTCCGACTCGGCGCACCAGGAGGCGACCTGGGTGACCTCCCTGTTCCGCGAGCAGCTTGCTGCTCTGCGGCTTGACGCGCTCGACCCCCTGCCCGATCGGGCGCCGGGAGCGCCTTTGGTGGAGATAGTCGAAGGAGTGGGGCAAGGCGTCGGTCGTGACATCGGCGCCGCGGCCGGTCGCCTGTACAAAGCGATCGTGCCGGACTCCGCTTATGAAGTGTGGGGCTCGCTGAGACCACGAGACGAGAAAGGCGGCCGGATCTCGATCCAGCTGATCGAACGGCGCCATGGCAATCGCACCTTGCTCAACGTCGCGCTCGACGAGGCGGTCTGGGAAGAGGGGGCGCGAGAGGCGGCAATGGCCGTTGCCGGTGCCCTCTACCCACGGGTTCGGAAGAAGGACCGTGGAGCTTGGGCTTTGTGGAAGAAGAACGTCCCGCAGGGGCTGGTCAAGGCCTACCACGACGCTCTCGACTATGAAGCGACCAACCGCCTCGAGTACGCGCTCGCTTCCTTCCACAAAGCCCTCGACCTCGATCCGCTGAACCCGAACCTGCGGTTGAAGATTGCAATGCTCCAAGAGCGCCTTGAGCTCGATCTCGACGCCTGGGTCACCTACGAGGCGATCGTCGACGAGTCCAACCCACGCGCCTGGCGCGGCCCGAACCGGCGCGTCTACTTGCTCGCGCTGTACCGGCTCGCGATCCTGCTGACCAATAGGCGCACCGCGACTCAATGGCTCAAAGGAGCCGAAATCGCCACAGGCGAGGGCAACCAGCGAGACAAGGAGAGGCACGAACGGCGCGAGGAGCTGCTGATGGCGCTCGAACGCAACCCCTTATTCGCGAGCCACAAGGTTCAGCTGCCCGAAGGCTTCAAATGGACGGTCCGCTCCCTCATCAGCAGAGCGCCTTCTACTTTCTTGATCAGGGTGCTGAGGCGAATTGACGCCGAAGCCTGCGCCGGGTCGGCGCTGGAGCCGTTCCAGCGACTCTCGGACAACGAGACGGAGCGGCAACAACGACTCGAAGCTGGCCTGCAGATACTCGGCCTACGCCGGCTCGAGGAGTTGGAAACCGCGCTCAGGATCAGAATTCCGCGCCGGGGTACCTGGAGGGAATCCTGGATACGCCGCCCACGCCTGCACCAGGCGTTCCGCCCGGAGTTCAGCCTGGCAGCGGTGAAGACGTCGAAGCTGCTGGTCCGGACCAGGATCGCCAGCAGCCTCGAACGACGGCTGGAACAATGCCCTCCGGTCTCCGACGCCGCCACCAACAGGCTTGGCTGGTTCAAGGAGATCCGGGCGGGCCACCGGAAGCTCGCCGGCCGCTGGCCGTTCCCGGCTCCCTGGTGGCGCGAGCCGGTTCGGTGGTTGGCGCTCCGGAGACATCTGGCGAACCGTCGCGACGATGCCTGGCAGCTCCACTACAACGCCGCCTGCACCGCCGCCTCAGCCCTCGGCGAAGACTCGCCGGTACGGAGGTACGCAGACGAGGACGAGTCGGGCAAATGGGATCGGGAACTCGAGGAGGCGGAAACCTCGCCCCAGAAGGTCAACTTGGATCCGCTGCCAAAATGGCTCCGCAAGAAACGGATCGCCCGCACGGCGATCGAGGAACTGGAGGAATACGCCTATCGCGCTGGCAGCAACCGGGTGGCGGCGCAGGCCGACTGGGTCGCCTTCGACGACCCCGATCTCGGCGGTCTGCGTGAGGAACCGACCTTCAGGCTCTGGGCCAGCCATCACCTTCCCCGCACCTTTTCGCCGGGAGCACCCGCCGGCAAAGCCGACGTCAAACGCTTCACCGTTCGGGTCATGCGCGAAGGGGCCTGCCTCTTCGCCGTCACATGGCGGGAACGGGCAGCCGCGCCAAGGCCCCCGGCGCGCGAGGTCGTCGAGTGGTGGCAAGCCGAGGCAGAAATCTGGCAAGCCCTGGGCAGAGCCTGCCGTGAGCATCTGAGCTGGAAAGAGCGGCTCGAATGGCTGCGGAGCCTGAAAGCCCGGCTGCAGGCGGGCGCCCGTGGCGACGGGGTCGACTTCAGCCATGAGGCGAGGGCGGTCGCCGACTCGATGTCGGATGGCCTGCTACCCGAACTGGCCACACTTGCGGGCCAAAGCACGAACGGCAACAGCGACAAGCAGGTTCTTGTCTGGGTGAACGAGCGGACCAAGTACGTACGCGGTGCCCACGAGTCCGGCGAAGAAAGAGCCGATCACCATGGCGCGCTGCGGGCGAAGCACGAGCGGGCGGAGGCGTTGAGAGCCGCTCGAGTTTGGACACGTCTCGCCGAGCTGCTCGAAGAAGAGCTCAGCGGCAGATGCAAAGGCGACACGGACGAGGCCCTCCGCAAGCGCCTGGCCAGCGTTCGCGAGGAACTCGTCTGACCAGATCAGCCGTCGTCTGGGGCTGGGCCCTCGGTCGGCTGGACGAAGTCCTCGGAGCGGACCAGCAAGAAGCCACAAATCGCGCCGACGAAGCAGACGATCGCGCCGATCACGAGGATCGAGTTCATGCCGCTGACGAAGGCGACGTCGGCAGCGTGGACCGCTTTGACGTGGAGCGCGGGCGGCAGCGGCAGTTCCCTGACGGCGCGCGAGCCACCGGAGGCCACGACTTCGCCGAGGCCGGAGGGAGCGTGCGGCAGCTTTTCGGCGAGCTTCGAGTCGACCCGTCCCTGGAAGACGGCGCCGAGGCCGGCGACGCCGGTGGCGATCCCGACCTGGCGGAAGGTCGTGTTGATCCCGGACCCCATCCCCGATTTCTCCACCGGCACGACCGCGATCGCGGCCTGGCCGATGCCCGGGTTGGTGGTGCCGATGCCGATCCCGGCGAGGACGAAGCCCGCCAGCAGCGCCGTCCATTCCGAGCCCGGCGCGAGCCCGCGCATCAGCAGCAGGCCGATCCCGACCAGGGTCAGGCCGCTCCCGAGCAGGATCCGGATCGGCACCCGGTGTGAAAGCGAGCCGGAGATCGGGGCGACGACGAAGCCGAGCACGGTCAGCGGCAGGAAGCGCAGCCCCGCCTCCAGCGGCGAGAAGTCGAGCACGCCCTGCAGATAAATCGTCAGGTAGAGGAACATTGCGAACATCCCCGCCGAGAGCGTGAAGGCGACCGCGGAGACGCCGTTGAACGCCGGCTTGCGGAAGAGCGTCAGGTCGAGCATCGGGTGGTCGCTGCGCCGCTCGATCGCGATGAAGAGCGCGAGCAGGGCCGCGGCGCCGATCAGGCAGACGAGGATCAGCGTGCTGCCCCATCCCTCGGGGTTACCGCGGATCAGGCCGAAGATCAGCAGGAAGAGCGCCGCCGAGAAGGTGACCAGGCCCGGCAGGTCGATCGGCTCGGGGTCCTGGGCGAAGACGTTGACGATCTTGCGCTCGGTCAGCACCATCGCGGTGATCCCGATCGGGACGTTGACGAAGAAGATCCACTCCCAGCCGAAGTTCTCGGTGATGACGCCGCCGATCAGCGGGCCGACCGCGACCGCGCCGCCGACCGTCGCCCCCCAGACCCCGAAGGCCGTCGCCCGGTCTTTGCCGTGGAACTCTTGGCCGATCAGCGCCAGCGAGGTGGCGAACATGCCGGCGCCGCCGATGCCCTGCAGCCCGCGGGCCAGGTTCAGCAGCGTCGGGTCGCTGGAGATGCCGCAGAGGAACGAGGCGAAGGTGAAGATGCCGAAGCCGATCGTGAAGACCCGCCGGCGGCCGAGCCGGTCGCCCAGCGACCCCGCCGTCAGCAGGAAGGCGGCGAGCATCAGTGAGTAGGCGTCGACCACCCACTGCAGGCTGGAGAGGCTGGCGTTCAGTTCCCGCTGGATGTCCGGCAGGGCGACGTTGACGATGGTGACGTCGAGCAACAGCATGAACGTCGCCACCGAGACCAGGAGGAGGGTCCACCATTTGCGCTCCATCGGCGCCGGACCCTATCGAGATGCCGTGCTCGGCTTTTCGGAACGGCTCTAGACAGCGAGGTGGCCGAACTTGTCCCTGATCCGCTGGTAGAAGCTCGTCCCCGGCAGCTGCGCCAGCCGACTGACCGAGTCGAGGAAGCGGACTTCGAGCTCGGCGCCCGGCGAGAGGTCGGCGACCTTGCCACCGTCGACGGCGACCTCGACCGGCTCGCGCTCGGGCGCGTTGCCGACGTGGAGGACGTCGCCGGGGGCGACGACCAGCGCCCGCGCGGTCAGCGAGTGCGGCGAGATGTAGCTGACGACGTATCCCTTCACGCCCCAGGCGAGGATCGGGCCCTGGTTGGCGAGGTTGTAGCCGGTGGAACCGACGGGGGTGGCGGCGACGAGACCGTCGCAGCGGACGTGCCCGACCTCCTTGCCGGCGATCCGGTAGCTGAGCTCGGCGACCCGGTCGTGCGGGCGGCGGGCGAGGGTGATGTCGTTCAGCCCCACCTCCTCGACCCCGTCGCAGGAGATCTCGAGGCCTGGCAGCTCGACGATCTCGACGTCGCCTTCGAGGGCGCGGCGGATCCCCTCGCGAGCTTCGTCGCGCTCGACCGCGGCGAGGAAGCCGACGGTGCCGAAGTTGACGCCGAAGACCGGGATCTCGGTGCGGGCGTAGCGGCGCAGCGCGTGCAGGATCGAGCCGTCGCCGCCGAGCACCAGGCAGATGTCGGGCAGCGTGTGTTCGGCGGTGACGTCGACCCCCGCGGCGGCGCTGCCGTGCTTCTCCCGCTCGTCCTGGCTGGCGGCGAGGCGCCAGCCCATCTCCTCGGCGACTTCGGCGGCGACCTTCACCGCTTCGGAGGCCGACGGCGGGTGCGAATGGGTGATCAGGGCGGCGGTCTTCACTCGTCCTCCTCGACGACGGCGGTGGCGGCGGCCTCCAGGTCCTCGACTGCGGGGCCGGAGCCGCCGCACCAGACGAAGGTCTCGCGATTGCCCTTCGGCCCCGGCAGCCCGGAGGAGGCGAAGCCGCGCACCGCCAGCCCCAGCTCGCGGGCGGCCTCGGCGACGACGAGGATCGCCTCGCGCCGGTCGCCGGCGTCGCGCACCACCCCCCGTCCCACCCTGTCCTTGCCGAGCTCGAACTGCGGCTTCACCATCGCCAGGACCTCGCCCTCCGGTTCGAGGCAGCGGGCCACGGCAGGCAGCACCTTGGTCAGCGAGATGAAGGAGACGTCGATCGTCGCCAGCGACGGAATGAAGGGCAGGTCCAAGCGCTGCAGCTCGCGTGCGTTGAGGCGCTCGATCACGTGCACGCGCGGGTCCTGACGCAACCGCACATCGAGCTGGCCGTAAGCGACGTCGGCGGCGATCACCTGCGCCGCTCCGCGCTGCAGCAGGCAGTTGGTGAAGCCGCCGGTGGAAGCGCCGACGTCGAGGCAGTCGCGACCGGAGGCGTCGATCCCCAGCGCCTCCAGTGCGTTCTCGATCTTGATCCCGCCGCGCGAGACGAAGCGGGGCCCCTCGGCGACGATCAGCGGCGCGTCCGGCTCGACCAGTTGGCTCGGCCGCAGCGCCACCGGGCCGTCATCGCCGACCCGCACTTCGCCGGCGCGGACGGCCCCGGCCGCCGCCGAACGAGACGGAAACAGGCCGCGGTCGGCCAGAACCGCGTCTATCCGGAGCTTCTTCACCGCCCGAAAGCTACAGCCGCCCCTCGCAAGCTGGGCGATTTAGGGGCCGCTGAACAAGAGATGCAACATTTCCTTGACAACTTCCCCCGCGTAATCCGCTCTTCTAGAGCAAATTGGGGGCTTTGAACCCGCAGAATCCGTGAGTTGCAGGGGTTCTGTGACCCCACTCACACACAAGACGCACATACGTTCGTACGCTGTTCAAGGATTCGCAAGAGGAAACCGACAAAAGGATCACGACAAAGACTTCTTGGTTGAACCCCGCGTCGATATATCGCCTCGCTGCTTCCCACAGCGACGCTCTCGACACTAAACGGGCTCACCTACCTCCCACGGATCCACATATATAGAGATACATATCTCTCCTCCCTGTAGTAACCCCAGAAGCGCCCCTCCTCCCCGGAGGGGCGTTTTCTGTTGTGGGGGTTTCAGCGAGCCAAGCTGCCTCATGCGAGGGTGAGCGGCGCGGGAATGCCCTTACCACGGATCTTCATCGCTGCTGGAACGCGCCGAGGCTTGCTGGCGCTTGCTGCCAGCGCTGCGCTGTTCGGTGCCGCGATGCTTCCGGCCATCGCGACGATGGCCGAACACGGAGCGTCGGTGATCGACTTCGAGTCGGCGGGCAGTTTGGCGAGAAGCCAGCAGATATTGGTCGATTGGGGCGAGGCCGGGAAGCGTGCGATGTGGTGGCAGCTCGTGCTGGACACTCCCTTCGCCGTCAGCTACGGCCTGCTCCTGGCCGGATGCTGTGCGGCGGTCGCGCGACGAGCCAGGGTCACTGGAAAGGCCCGACTCGTAAAGGTTGCGCAGGCATTCGCGTGGCTCGGCCCGGTTGGTGCGGCAGCCGACCTGCTGCAGAACTTCTCGCTGGCAATCGTCCTCGCTGGCTCCACCTCGCAACCGTGGCCCCGCATCGCCGCGCTCGCCGTGCCGACGACTTTGATCCTCGCCGCCGCCGCCGGCGTCTTCGCCGCGGTGGGCGCACTCGCCACGCGGCGCCCCGCCAGCCGCGACCCGCTGACGGCCCCGAGACCTTCGCTGCTGGAGCTGGTCGAGGCCGTTCGAGCCCTCGACTACGGGCGGCCGAGCGAGCGCAGCGTCGAGGCGATGATCCGCGAGCGTCGTGGCACCTGCTCAGCGAAGCACCTCTTCCTCGCCACCCGCCTGCGCGAGCTGTTTCCGGAGTGCGATCCGCAGATCGTTCATCGCGTCCACCGGATCGACCGCGCCCAGGCCCGCGAGAGCCTCGGCGAGCGGGCAACCGAGTTGATCCCCGCCGAGGGGCTGGTGGACGTTCATCGGTATCTGACAATCGACCTGAATGGCAGGCGGACGACGATCGACGCGACGTTCCCTGGTCCCGCCTGGGACGGAAGCTCCGATCTTCCCTTGGCCTGCGGTCCGGGTGACGACTACCCGAGCGCGGGCGACCCGGATGCGGAGAAGCGCCGGCTCGAGGCTGAATTCTGCGATCCGGAACTGCGTGAGCCGTTCATCGCGGCGCTGTCTGCCTAGCGACAGCTCAGCCGCGCTTTTCTTCCTTCGCTTTGCGTTGGGCCGCGTCTGCACGGGCGACCAGAGCCGCGAGGGTGTCTCCGGCCTCCATCTCCGCCACGCCGAAGGTCATGGAGACTTCGGGGTCGAGGGACGCGAGATCGACTTCGGCCTGCTCGATTCGAATTCGGGCCTCCGCAGGGATGACGCCGGAGACGGTGCAGACGAACTCGTCACCGCCCCAGCGGACGATCGGATCGTACGGGCGGAGCCTTGCCTGGAGACCGTCGTAGACCTGGCAAAGCAAGGCATCCCCGGCTGCATGGCCTGAGCGGGTGTTGGTCTCCTTCAGCCGGTCGGCATCGACGAAGGCGAGGGACAGCGCCGCGCCCAGGCGCTTGGCGCGTGACATCTCATGCCGGAGGAGGATTTCCCCGATGCCCCTCCTGTAGGCCCCGGTCAGCTCGTCCAGCTGGGAGCGCTCCATCTCGCTGCGGAGGAAGTCGCGATCGCCGGCTGCCGCCTCGCGGTCGCGGGCCGCCCGCTCTCGATCCGACGCCGCTTTGCTCCGGGCGCTTGCCGCGAGGCTGCGGGCAGAGGCGGCGGCCTCGAGGGCCAGCTTGGCGGGTGTGTCGGCTTCGCCGATCTCACGGGCCAGGGTCTCTGCCTCCCGGTCGGCGAGGTCGGCGACCTGATCGCGCTCCTCGGCGACGAGGTCGCGGTCGCGGGCGTTCCTATCGCGCTGCTCGGCCTCGGCATCGCGTTCGGCCGAGATCATCGCCCGCACGCCAGCGGTTGCCGCTCGCGACATCGTCCCTTCGTCGCGCTCGGCGTGGGCCTCTTCATACTCGCGCAGCCTGCCGGCTCGTTCCGACCCATCGGCGGCCTCGAGCAGGCGATCGGCTATGGCCTGTTCGCGATCCGAGACCTGCTGGTCGGCCTGCGCCGCCGCCTGGTCGCGATCGGAGAGGCTCTGGTCGGAATCGGAGCTGGTCTGATCGGCTTCCGAGAGCGTCTGATCGGCGTCAGAAGCAGCGTACTCGCCCGTTCTCCACAGCGAGCGCAGACCACGAGGGAGCAACGACATCGGTTACGGCTCCTAGATTGCCGGGTGCCAGCTGGGAATCCTTGACCTGCCCGGGCCATCGAGGCTACCACCGCGACAGTTCCCGCCGGCATCCCTCGATCCGCTCGATCATTTCGATCGCCTCTGCCTTGACGAAGATAGTCTGGCCGCATTCTGCCGCCTGATGCCGCCAGTCGCCCGGGACTTTCCTGGAGCTGGGAGAGCGCCGGGCTTGGCGCTGCCTACTCCCTCCCCGCCGCGGTGGTGGCGGCGAACGATCCGCGGCTGGGAGTGGCTGTGGCGGTCGGCGTGCTGCCGGCGGCGATCGTGGGGCTGCCGCCGCGGCGGCGCGGGCGGCTCGCCCTGATCCTGGTCGGCGCCCTCACCGGCCTGCCGATGGTGGTCGGGGGCGTCCTCGCCTCGGTCCCGGCGCTCGCCGTCGCGGCGATCTGGGGGCTGGCGGTCGGGGCGGCGGCGCTCGCCGCCCGCTCGCTCGCCGGGCAGGTCGCGATGGTCCTCGCGCTGCCGATGATCGGGGTCGGGCTCAGCTACAGCGACGTCGGCACGGCGGCGGGGCTGGCGGGGCTGATGGTTCTCGGGTCCCTCTACGCCTGCCTGGTCTCGATGCTCTGGCCGGAGCAGTCTGGCCCCCGCGAACGCCCGCCCCTGTCCACCGCGCCGACCATCGCCTACGGGATCAGGCTCGGGGCCGCGGGCGCAAGCGCGGCCGCGATCGGCTTTCTCTTTAGCTTCGAGCACGTCGGCTGGGCCTGCGCGGCGGCGCTGCTGGTGATGCGGCCCGCCGCCGAAATGCAGCGGCTGCGCAGCAGCGGGCGGATCCTCGCCGTCGCGGTCGGCGCCCTGGTCGCCGTCGCCCTGGTCCGCCTGCAGCCCGCGGAGGCGTGGTACGGGCTCGCCGTCCTCGTGACGATCGCCGCCGCGGCGGGAACGCGAGAAAGCCGCTGGTACGTGACGCCGGCCTTCACGACCTTCCTTGTCTTCGTCCTCCTGCTCTACTCGAGCCCCGACCAGGCGGGATCGCGGCTCGGCGAGCGGCTCGGCGAGACGGTCCTCGGCGTCGCCCTCGCCTATTTCTTTGGCCTCGCCCTCCCGGCCCTGGCCGCGCGACGGGCTCCGCGCAGGTGGCTCAGGGCTCGATGATGTTGAACCAGATGTTGAAGCTGTCGAGCAGGCCGACCAGCTCGGCCAGCGGCGTCACGTCGGGCTCGACCTTAATAGCGCCGCTCTCCGCCTCCGTGAGGAGATCGGTCTCCCCCACCACCACCGCGTCGAGGTCCTTCCGCTCCAGCGTCACCGTCGCGTCGGCGCTCTCGTCGCTGCGGCCGAGGGAGTGGTTGAGCGAGCCGTTGCGCAGCTCCAGCACCGCTTCCTCGCCGCTGTCGGTGAAGACGAGGTTGAGGGTGATCCGCCTGCCGGCGGCCTCGGGGCCGTTGAGTCGCATCGCCATGTAGTTGAAGAGCAGCCCCAGGCTCATCGCCCGCACCGTGTCCGGAGTGGCGGTGCCGAGGAAGGGGACGTCGGGGATGCCGTGGCGCAGCTCCTGGGCGCCGGTCAGGTAGTGGCCGCGCCAGCTGCCCGACTCGGCCTGGTAGCCCATCTGCTCCAGCGTGTCGGCCTGCAGCTCGCGGGCCGCCCGGTTCTGCGGGTCGGCGAAGACGACGTGGTTGACCATCTCCGCCACCCAGCGGTATTCGCCCTTGTCGAATTCCTCGCGCGCCTTTTCCAGCACCTTCTCGGCCCCGCCCATCAGCTCGACGTAGCGCTTCGAGGCTTCCTCCGGCGGCAGCGTGTGGAGGTTGGCGGGGTTGCCATCGAACCAGCCCAGGTACTTGACGTAGGTCGCCTTGACGTTGTGGTTGACGGTGCCGTAGTAGCCGCGCAGGCTCCACTCGCGCGCCAGCTCCGGCGGGAACTCGATCATCTCCGAGATCTCGATCGGGGTGTAGCCGTGGTTGGCGAGGCGCAGGGTCTGGTCGTTGATGAAGCGGTAGGCGTCGCGGCCGTTGCGCAGCATCCGCAATACCTCGTCGGTCCCCCAGACCGGCCAGTGGTGCATCGCGTAGAGGACCTCGGCCTTGTGGCCCCAGCGGTCGATCGTGTCGTTGAGGTACTGCGACCAGGCCTGCGGGTCGCGGGTCGGGGCGCCGCGCAGGGTGTAGGTGTTGTGCAGCGTGTGGCAGCAGTTCTCCGCCGCCGTCAGCGCCCCCAGCTCCTCGACGAACCAGTGCATCTCCGCCGGCGCCTCGGTGTCGGGGGCGAGCAGGAACTCGAAGGTGAGGCCGTCGATCTCGAGCCTCTGGCCGGTCTCGGTGATCTCCTCGGTGGGAGGGATCAGGGTCGGTTTCCCCGCCGAGACGGTGATCCCGAGGCCGACGCCGACGTGGCCCTTCGGCCCGGGCTGAACCAGCACCCCCGTGTGGTACATCGCCCGCCGGCTCATCGCGGCGCCCGCCATCACGTTCTCGGACACCGCCGCCTCGAGGAAGCCGACCGGGGCGATCACCCGCACCTTGCCCGCCTTCACGTCCGCTTCGTCGATCACGCCCTTGACGCCGCCGTAGTGGTCGACGTGGCTGTGGGAGTGGATCATCGCCACCACCTCTTTGCGGGGGCGGTGTTCGAAGTAGAGGTCGAGGGCGGCGCGGGCGGTCTCCGGCGAGATCAGCGGGTCCATCAGGATCAGGCCGGTGTCGCCCTCGATGATCGTCAGGTTGGAGAGATCCTGGCCGCGCACCTGGTAGAGACGGTCGACGACCTTGAAGAGGCCGCCCTTCTTGATCAGCTGGGCGTTGCGCCAGAGGCTGGGGTTGACGGTGTCGGGCGCCGGCGCACCCTCCTCGACGAAGTCGAGCGCGGCACCGTTGTAGACCGGCATCCCGTCCTCGTTGGTGGCGATGCCGCCGTTGTTCAGCGGCGCGATGAAGCCGCGGGCCGCGTCCTCGAAGTCCTTGGTGTAGTCGAAGGGCAGCTCACCCAGGACCGCTTCGTTGATCTTCCGCGTGAACTCACTCGCATCCTTGCGCTCGCACATGACTGGACCCTCTCACTTCTCCGAGATTGACCCCGTCATAGCGAGGTCAAGTTCGGAGTCGCTGAATCTCGCCCTCACTTCCTGCCCTTCTCAATTGGCGGCAACCATGATGCCGACGCCTTAGCCTCCGCGGATGCTCTCTGTCTTCGACGGTCACAACGATGCGCTGACGCGTGAGGATCACGCGGACCTCGTCGCCGGCCGGAAGGGCGGGCACCTGGACCTGCCGCGGATGCGGGAGGGCGGCATGCGGGGCGGGATCTTCGCCGTCTTCACCCCCTCGCCGGAAGACACCGCCGGTGCGCGCCGGTTCGGCGGCAAGGGCTACCGGGAGCCGCTGGCGAAGCCGCTCGAGCAGGGGGCGGCGGCGGCCCACGCCACCGCCGCGGCGGGGCGGCTGCTGCGCCTCGAGCGCGAGGGGCAGGTCAGGGTGGCGCGGGCGGTCGCGGACCTCGACGCCGCCCATGACGACGCCTCCTCCCCGCCGGCCGCGGTCCTCCACCTCGAGGGCGCAGAGGCGATCGACCCGGGGCTGGAGGCGCTCGACCAGTGGCACGAGGCGGGGCTGCGGTCGCTTGGCCCGGTCTGGAGTCGGGCCAACGCCTTCGCCCACGGCGTGCCCTTCGCCTTCCCCTCCAGCCCCGACGTCGGGCCGGGCCTGACCGACGCCGGCAAGGCCCTCGTCGCCCGCTGCGCCGAGCTCGGAATCCTCGTCGACCTCAGCCACATGAACGAGGCCGGCTTCTGGGACGTGGCGCGCCTGGAGCCGGGGCCGCTGGTGGCGAGCCACTCCGGCGCCCACGCGATCTGCCCGGCCTCGCGCAACCTCACCGACGCACAGCTAGACGCGATCGGTGAAAGCGGCGGCCTCGTCGGGATTGTCTTCGCGACCGCCTTCCTGCGGCCGGACTTCGGCGACGACGCCGATACGCCGCTGGCGCTGATCGCCGAGCACGCGCGCTACGTCGCCGAGCGGATCGGGTCCCGGCACGTGGCCCTCGGGTCCGACTTCGACGGGGCGACGATCCCGGCGGAGTTGGGCGACGTCGCGGGCCTGCCGAGGCTCCTGGAGGCGCTCCGCGACGCCGGCTTCGACGAGGAGGAGCTGGCGGCGATCCGCTGGCACAACTGGCGCCGCACCCTCGCCGCCTGGTGGAGCGTTTGAACAAGGTAATTAAGGCGGTGCCCATCAGCCTGCTAGGTTCGGGCTACCAGTCAAAGCCCTAGATGAGCCCCGCCAGGGGTGAGTCTAGACCTAAGTCGGCCGCAATGCGACACCGATCGGTGTAATTGTGGCTGCGGCTTGCATAGGGGGCGGCGTTACCTTTCGGTTCGAGAGGGACTCGCCTCATGCGCGACTGACCGAGTCCCCCCTTTTACGAACCGGTCATTGCTTTGGGAACAAGTGAGTTCTATGTTCTTTCTCGACCAGTGTCGATGCAAGGCGCTGAACAAGGGAAGGTCAACCGGCCCCTCGGGCCAGATGAAAGGAGCCTCGATGGAGGCAGGTGGTGCAGAGAGAGACCGCGCACGGCGGGTGGAGGAACGGCAACCGACCGGGTGGACGGTGTTCGCCGGGACGATGATGCTGATCCTCGGCTCGCTCGACGCGCTGTACGGGTTGGCCGCGATCCTCAACAACGAAGTGGTGATCGTCGGCGGCCAGGGCGTGATCATCGCCGACATCACGACCTGGGGATGGATCCACCTGATCCTCGGCTCGATCGTCGCCGCCGCCGGGCTCGGCCTGTTTGCGGCCGCCACGTCGGCACGCTGGATAGCCGTTTTCGTCGTCTCGGTCAACGCGGTTGCCCAGATCGTCTGGTTCCCGGCCGCCCCCCTCTGGGCGTTCCTGATGATCATCCTCGATGTCACGATCATCTACCAGCTGACCGCCCGCTGGGAGGAATAGAGCTAGTTCCCCTGGTCCTCCGCGGCGGCTGCATCAGGTGCCGCCCGCAGGTCTTCCGAGATCCGCACCGCTGCCGAGAGCAGCGGTGCGGCCAGGACCAGCCCCACGGTCCCGAACAGGCAGCCGCCGGCGATCGTGACGACCAGGACCGCCAGGGGATGGAGCTGCAGCGCCGCCCCGTAGGCGATCGGCTGGACCAGCTGCTGCAGCACCCCGTTCGCCAGCAGCACCACGATCGCCAGCGCGACGGCGGCCTCTGGCCCCTTAGCCCCGAGGGCGATGAGGACGGCAAACCCTCCCGCCGTCCAGGCGCCGATGTAGGGCACGTAGCCGCCGAGGAAGGTGACGACCGCGATCGTCCCAGCCAGCGGCACTCCGAGCACCAACGCACCCAGTCCGACGATCAGGGCGCTCCAGGCGGCGACGATGGTGACGCCGAGGAAGTAACCGCGCATGCTTCCCGCCAGGCGACCGAGGGACGAATGCGCAACCGGCACCGGCACACCCAGGTGCCGCTCGACAAAGGCGCCGATCGACGGCGAGTCCTTGAGCAGGAAGAAGAGGCTGAGCGCCGTGAAGGAGAGGAAGACCGCGAGCGAGGCCAGCCTCTCGACCCCGCCGAGGACGCCCTGGGTGAGGGCTCGGAAGCCTTCGCTGACGGAGCTGCTGGCGTGGGCCTGCGCGTCGGCTGCGGTCGCGCTGCTCGCACCGAGGTCCCGGGCCCAGGACTCGAGCTGGTGCGCCCCGTCCTGCAGCCTCGCCGAGAGGCTGTCCGCCTGGCTCGCGATCCCGGTCAGGATGAGCAGGCCGACGCCAAGCCCGATCGCGACGATCCCGAGCAGGACGAGGGCGGCGCCGATCCCCCGCGGGAGACGGTGCCGCTGCAACCAGTCGACCAGCGGGCCCGTCACCGAGGCGATCACCGCGGCGGTGATCAACGGCATCACAATCGTCTGCGTGAGAGAAAGCAGCCAGACGATCCCGACCAGCGCGGCCGCGACTCCGACGAGCAGCCATGCGTAGATGCCGAGGTCCCGAAACCACTTCGGCGCGCTGAAGGCTTCCATGAGCGGAGATGACAGTGCCACCTACGTCGGACACGCGACCGTCCTGATCGAGGTCGAAGGGGTTCGTCTGCTCACCGATCCGTTCCTGCGCTCGCACCTGGGACCGCTGGTGCGCAAGGGGCCGGTGCCGACCGCGGAGTCGACGCAGGGCATCGACGCCGTACTGATCTCCCACCTGCACCACGACCACGCGGACCTGGGCTCGCTGCGCAGGCTCGGGCGGGGAGCGCAGCTGCTGGTCCCGCCTGGATCGCGAAGGTTCTTCGCGCACCACGGATTCGAGGCGGTCACCGAGCTGGCGCCCGGCGCCTCCACCCGCGTCGGAAACCTCACCGTCACCGCCACCGAGGCCGTTCACCCGGGCGGCCGGCGCCTCTTCGCCAGGCACGTGGAAGCGATCGGGTTCCTCGTCCGCGGCCGGCGGCGGATCTACTTCGCCGGCGACACCGACTTCTTCGAGGGGATGGGGGAGCTCGACCCCGAGCTCGACCTAGCGCTGCTGCCGGTCTGGGGCTGGGGCCCCGACATCGGGCCGGGGCACCTCGATCCCGCCGAGGCGGCTCGTGCCGCCGCCGCCCTCTCACCCCGCCTCGCGGTGCCGATCCACTGGGGAACGCTCTACCCCCTCGCCCTCGAGCGCTTCAACGGCGATCCGCTGCGGCGACCGGGCGGCGAATTCGCGGCCGCGGCGCGCGAGCTGGCGCCTCAGGTCGCGACCCGGGTCCTCTCGCCGGGCGAGTCGGTCTCGCTCGCGTAGGCGGTCTGGCCCAACCCCGCCAGCCAGCCGCGGAAGACCCGGTGGACGCGCTCGGCGCCGACCACCTCCTCCCGCGGCCACTCGAGCTCAGCCGGGTGGAGCACGAACGGGTAGCTCTGGGTGCCGCCCATGCCGCCGTGGGAGCCGACCAGCTCCTCGAAGGCGGCGACCTCGCCGAACTCGGGCCAGTAGGTGCTGTTGAGCATCAGGTCGGCGCAGTGCGGGAAGGAGTCGGTTCGCCGCAGGTGGTCCGCCGCGTTGGGGCCGAAGGGCGCCAGCGGGTCCTCCCCCACCACCCGCCCCGAGTCGAGGAAGTGGGTGCCGGCGGCGCCGATCGCCAGCGCCCCCTCCCGCTCCGAGCGCACGAGCACGAAGCCGATCCCGGGGTGATCGCGCAGGGCCGGGACCAGCCGCGGGTAGAGCGCTTCGATCCGCTCGAGCGTCACCCGCCCGGGCTCGCGCGGAAAGCTGATCAGGCCGAGGCAGCCGGAAGCCATCACCGAGAGCTCGGGCAGCTCACCGCCGTGCCCCTGCTCCATCTCGCGGCGGGAATCCGCGTCGAGGGTGACGACCCCGTCGTCGCTTCGCTCCCGCGTCGCGGCGCGGACGGCCCGGGCGGCGACGGTCTCGTCTCGCGCCACCTCGGTCAGCCCCGCGCTCAGGTAGGAGAGGCCGTCCTCGTCGCCCGCTTCGGCGGCAATCACGCTGTCGGCCTCGCAGGCCCCGCGCACCAGCTCTTCCAGGGTCTGCTCGTAACGGTCGCGGAACGTCTCCCCCTGCGATTGACCGTGGTCGGAGAGGACCACCAGCCGATACGGACGTGTGGCGTCGCCGCAGGCGGCGGCGATCCTGGCGATCTGGCGGTCGAGGTCGCGCAGCACCGCCAGCGCGTCGTGGCGCTCGATGCCCGAGTGGTGGGCGACCTCGTCGTAGGCGAGGAAGGTCGTGTAGATGACGGGCCGGCCGGCGAGGACGTCGCCGATCACGGTGGCCACCTGCAGGTCCCTCTGCACCACCGTCCCCCAGGCGCGGACCAGGGCGTAGGAGCGGCTGCGCTCGATTCGCGGCTGCACGTCGTCGCGGACCTGGCTCCTCGCCGCCCGCCGCTCTCGGGCGATGTCGGCGATCGCCAGCGCCAGCGTGCGGGCGGCGGCGTAGGGCCGGGCGAAGTAGGCGGCGTAATCGCTGCCGATCGGCCGCCGTCGCCGCAGCGCCGTGCTCATCGTCAGCATCGAGTGCGGCGCGTCGCCGGAGAGGATGTTGGCGCGGCTGGCGCCGTCGGCGTGGAGCAGCCCGCGCCCGTCCGAGTGGCGGCGCTCGATCTCTTCCGCGTCCCGCGGGTGGTTGGTGACGATCGCCGCCCCCCGCTCCTTCTCCCACCAACGGAAGGCGGGCATGTCCTCGTTGGAGCCGTGCAGGAGCCCGGCCTGGCAGGCGCCGGTCTGCGAGGACCAGTCGGTCTCCCAGCACCGGAGCCGGTGCGAGCCGCCGCGCACCCAGGCCGCCAGGGTCGGAGCGCTGCCGTCCTGCAGCGCCCGCAGCAGCACGTCGTGAGAAAGCCCGTCGATCTCGAGGAAGAGGACGCCAGGGACCTCGCTCTCGACCGCCCCCTGGCGGCGGCGCGCCTGGCGGCGGACGACGTTGCGATACCAGGCATCGTCCTCGTCGATCGCCAGCAGGGAGTAGACGGCGGCGGTCAGGGCCGCCACGGCGATCGTGATCACGATCCCGTCCAGCAGGCTGCTGACTTCCGCCCCGGGGAGAAGGTCGATCGCCACGGTCACCAGGAGGCCGTTGAGGGCCAGCGCCGCCAGCCCCAGCGTCAGCACCGTCAGCGGCAGGGTGAGGCGGGCGAGCGTCGGCCAGACCAGGGCGTTGAGGAGGCCGACCATCGCCGCCGCGCCGAGGGCGGTCGCGGGCCCGTCGAGGACGAACCCGGCCAGCAGCTCGGAGAGCAGGAGGAGGATGCCTGCGTCGAGCAGGAGGACGAGGCCCCCACGCCGGACCGCGGTCAGGCTCACTGCTGCTCGGTCTCCGCTTCGATCTCGCCGCCGGCGACGGCGTCCACCATCCGCTCGTAGTCGCGCTCGTTCTGGTCCGCGTAGGCCTCGGCGAAGCGGGCGAGCGCCTTGTCGAAGGGCTCGCCGCCGCCCAGGTAGGAGGCGATGGCGATGCGCTCGCCGGAGCGGGCGTGGGCCCGCGCCAGCGCTTCCCCGCAGAGGGCTCCGTAGGTGGCGAGGTCCGTCGGCGACATCGACTCGATCGTCGCCGACCCCTTGCCGTCCCAGAGCTGTCGCACGTAGAAGCAGCGCTGCTGCCCGTCGATCCCCTCGACCTTGATCCAGCCGAGGAAGACGTCGCTGGCCGCCTGCATCAGGCGCTGGCCCTCGACCACGCGGCGCCCGTGGTTGCGGAAGCGGCTCGAGCCGACGTAGGGCTCCAGCACCGACCGCCCCGCTTCCTTCGCCTGCAGGAAGAGCGGGTCGCCCGCGTCCTTGCCGAGCAGCAGCACGATCCAGGCGCGGGTGCCGACGCTGCCCACCCCCACCACTTTCATCGCCGCGTCGACGTAGCGGTAGGAGGCGGCCAGGTGGCGGCGGTCCTCGCTCAGCGACTCCATGTAGGCCGCCAGCACCGCCTGCAGCTGCTCTTCCGCGTCGGCGGCGTCGGTCAGCTCCGCCAGCGGCGTGATCAGCGGCGGGTCGCTGACGATCCGCAGGCGGCCGTCGTCCTCATGGGTCAGCTTGCGCAGGGCGCGCATGCTGTCCTTGGACTGCGCCTTGGCGAGGCCGCGTTCGATCTGGCGAAACCTCTTGCTATCGACCTCGGAGCGAATCCCTGCGAGCCTCGACTCGACGTCGATCCGGGAGTACCAGACGTCGATGTTCCGCATCCCGGCATAGCTGCGCATCGAGGTTCGGTAGGCGGCCGTGGCGCCCAGCGTCGCCTTCTCGCGCTCGCGCTTGCCGAATCCCAGCTGCCTGCCGGCGACGGCGACGCTGGCGACGAGCCGCTTCACGTCCCACTCGAACGGTCCCGGGCAGGTCTCGTCGAAGTCGTTGCAGTCGAAGACGAGGCGCCGGTCGGGAGCCGAGAAGACGCCGAAGTTCGAAAGGTGGGCGTCGCCGCAGAGTTGCGCGGTGAGCGTGGTCGTCGGCGTCTGCGCCAGGTCGGCGGCCATCACCGCCGCGGAGCCGCGGAAGAAGGCGAAGGGCGAGGCGAGCATACGGCCGTAGCGGATCGGCACCAGCTCCGGGACGCGGCCCTCGTCCTGGCGGGCGAGGATCTGCAGCGGGTCGCGCTTGGCGGGCTCCCAGTCCCCATGGCTGGAGCGCGGCACGGCCCCGCGGGCATCCTTGCCGTCACGCTCCTGCCGGGCGAGATCCTCTTCGGTGTTTGCGACGGGCATCGAGGCAGTGTCCCCCGCCGCCCGCCGCAAAGCAACCGGGCGGCGCGACGACACCCGGCCGCCGCGCCGCGCCTGCGATCAGCAGAAGACCGCTAGATCGAACTGGTCGTTGACCGATGGTCCTTTGACTTCCTCGGTCGTTTCCACGTAGACGCCATCGGGGTCGTTGTCACGGGGTTCGACCAGGACGAACATCCCCGGGTAGCTGGAGCTGGTTGCCTGGTAGGTGCAACCGGTGACGTCGCGGTTGAAGTTGACCTCATAGGTCCCTTCACCGAACGGCTGTTTGGCGCTGACGACGCCGCTGCCTTTGAGCACTTTCCCGGTTGCGCTGATCTCCGCCCACAATGCCGTCGCCGGCGCCCCGGTATCGCCCTTGGGGCCGGCGGCGCCCTGCGGGCCGGCGGGGCCTCTCAGGGTCGTCTTGGTCGACTGGCTGAGTTTGGACGGCGTCACCGCCCCCTTCTTCAATTGCTTGGCGCCGACGCTGTTCTTGGGCAGATGCACCGCCGCCCAAGCGGCACCGCCCCCGACCAGCAGGAAGAGGCAGAGGGTGGAAACGACGTTCGCGTAGGTGATCTTCGTCCGTAGGCGTCTCATCCTGGACCGATCCTTTCCATGTAGTGGCTAGAAAGTTGGACGAGAAGACCACCAGCTTTTCACGCGGAGCGGCGATCCGGCTTAACCTGCCAATTCGGAGCCTCAACTGCAGGCATTTTGTCCAACTCCACAAAATTGGGGATGCACAAGGAGTTTTAGTCTGGTAGGACTCCCTGTTTAACTGGAACATGCTCGTTCCAATATTTGCCGGGGGATGGGTTCTGCGGCAAATACCAGTCAACTCTCGAAAGGGGAACCAATGAAAAGGCTGTTTCTAGCCCTCGCGGCGCTTGCCGTGCTGGCGCTTCCTGCTGCGCCGGCAATGGCGGCGCCGCATAGTCCTACAGGAGAATTCAAAAACTTCGGGGACTGTCCGCTGAGCAACGCGAGCGTGAATTTCTGCGTCTTCGCGAACACCACGTCGGGGACGTTCACCACCGGCAAAAAAACCGTTCCGCTGGTGAACCCCCAGGTTCTCCAGGGCGGACTCATCGTCAACCAGGAAACGGGTGCGAGCACCTTCGTCGGTGCTGAGGACGGCAACACGCTGTCCAAATCTCCGCAGCCGGTTCCCGGCGGGCTGCTCGGCGTTGTCGCTCCGACCTGGTGGCCGCAATACCTGCAGGACTGGTTCAACAACCAGATCAACGAAGGCCTCACCGGCGTCACCGCCACGGTTGAACTGGCAGCGCCGGCGAGCCAGGTCCAGCTCAACCTGCTGGCCATCTTCGCCGGTAAAGGGACCGCCCTGCAGCTGCCCGTGAAGATCAAGCTCAGCAACGCGATCCTCGGCAGCAATTGCTACATCGGGTCGAACTCGAGCCCGATCGTGATTCCGTTCACCACCGGGACGACCGCTCCGCCCCCGCCGAACACGCCGATCACCGGCAGCAAAGGCGAAATCCAATCGAACGAAGCGGGCACGTTGTTGGTCTCCAAAAACAACAAACTGGTCAACAACTCATTCGCGGCACCTGGCGCGAATGGCTGCGGGGGATTCCTTTTCTCGTGGGCCGTTGACCCGCTCGTCAACTCGGTTCTCGGTATTCCGTCTCCGGCTGGCACCAACACCGCCATCCTGGAAGGCACCACCGAATTCGGCAACGTAACCGCCGTCAAAGCCACCGAACCGTAATCGGCGGCAGCAGCGACAAGCTCTTCTAGAGCTGAAAGGCGCCCGCTTCGGCGGGCGCCTTTTTCATGCGCCCGAGGGCGCGCGCAGCCGACCGCCCGGCCCGACGCGGATCGCCGTCCCACCGAAGTCTTCGGCCGAGAGCGCGGCGACGGTGTGGGCCGCGGCTTCTTCGGGGTCCGGGACCGGCTGCCCCTCTTCGACCAACCGCAGCGAGGCCAGCCGCCCGGCGCAAAAGGAGCCGTCGCCGGCGAGGGTGACGTGGAGCACGGCCGACTCGCCGAGCGCCCCCTCGAGCGTGAAGTTGTGGAAGCCCGAGAAGTTGCCGAGGCTGTAGGCGACGAGGCGATCCCGATAGACCTCCATCCCGCGCAGGACGTGCGGCCCGGAGCCGAGGACGAGGTCGGCACCGGCGGCGATCGCCCGGTGCGCGAATTCCTCCGGGTTGCCGCGGTCCTCGCCCAGGTATTCCTCCTCGGCGCCGGTCACGTGCTGCGCGTCGCTCCCCTCGGCTCCCGCGTGGATCGCGGCGACGACGACGTCGGCCTTGCGATCCGCCTCCTGCACGAGGTCTTCGGCCGCGTCGAGATCGGTCAGCGAGGGAGTGTTCGAGTAGGGCGCGAAGCCGACGAAGGCGAGCTTCCGGCCGCCGGCTTCGACGACCGTGATCTCTTCCGGCAGCCCCGTCTGCTGAATCCCGGCTTCGTGCAGCGCCCGAATCGTCTCCTCCTCCCCCGCTTCGCCGAAGTCGAAGGAGTGGTTGTTGGCGTTCGACATCAGCGTGAAGCCGGCGCCGGCCAGGTAGGCGGCGTACTCCGGCGGCGCCCTGAAGGCGAAGCATTCGCTCGATTCGGGGCCGCACTTCGGCGATTCGGAGACGTCGGTGAGGGTGCCCTCGAGGTTGCCGAAGACGACGTCCCCCTTCAGCTCTCCTTCGACCGGGGCGAAGTAGGAGGCCGGGTCCGGCGGCAGCGTCGGCGTCACGCCCATCGCGGTGTCGCCGACCGCGGCGATGGCGACCGTGTCGCTGGGGCGCCCTTCCCCCTGACCGCGAGACCTGTTGCTGCTCTTCTCCGGCTTCTGCGAGGAGCGCCGCGCCTGCGCTTCTCCGGGCGGCGTGCGGGTGGTCCCGTCGAAACATCCCGAGACAGCGACGGCCAAGCTCCACACCGAAACCGAAAGGGCCACGCCGACCGCGAACCTGCGTCGCTCTCCCCACACGCAGCAAACGTATAGATCGCACCGGATCTTTCTCGGTACTCGAAAGTCTTCCCTCGGCTGAAAGCGTCTGGCGGAAAACCGACGCGGGATCGGCGGCATGCCCCATGGATCGAGCGGCCGCCGCAGGCGAGAGTGCTTCTCGTACCCCAAACGAAGCGAAAGGACGGAGAGATGAAGGGAATGCTTGCCGGAGCGCTCTCACCCGTGGAGACGACCCCGGATCAGTTCGAGGCCTACAAACGCCAGTTCGTCGAGGAGGTCGAGCACCTCTGCGGCGGCGAAGAGGTGATCGCGGCGGCGATGTTCCGCCAGGGAGGCGCCAGCGGCCACCAGGCCGCGATGCGGGTCGGCTCCCAGTTCGGCATCCTCGGCGGCCTGCTGGCGAAGAAGGCGGGCAACGCCGTCCGCGAGAAGCGCGCCGGCGGCCTGCCCCAGGCGATGGTGCTCGCGGTGACGGCGCGGAGGCTGTTCGCCTTCGACACCAGCTACCGGATCAGCGCCCGCCGCAAGGCTCGGGAGAGCGGCCAGCCGACCGAGGTCGCCTGCTGGGACCGCGATGCGCTCACCTGCAGCATCTCCCGCTCGGGGACGATGTCGACCCTGAAGATCGAGCCGTTCGAGGGCCCCGCGGCGACGGTGGTCGGGGGCTCGAGCGCCGACGACCCCTGGTCGCGCGAGGTGATGAGCCTGCTGGCCGAGGCTCCGGTCGCAGCCTAGTTCCGGCCCGGGGTGCGGGGCGTCCATCCGCAGGCGCGCCTCGCGCCCCGGCCTGAGAGGCGGGCGCGAGAGATCCGCTTCCCCAAGCGGATCCACACATATAGAGCGCGCCTCTCCTCCCCTTGGTGATTTCCCCCAGAAGCGCGACTATCGCCTGCTTCGTCTCACCGGAGAGACTGGCGCAGGCTAATCGATCGCGCCAATTGAATCAATCCCCAAAATTGATTAGGTCAGGGCAGGTTGTGCGCTGGAGATCGTCTCCAGCACCCGATCCGCGACTGACTCTCCCGACAAGCCGACCTCGGCACGCAACAGCGCCGGCTTGCCGTGGGTGACGTAGCGATCGGGGAGGCCGATCCGCAGCACCCGCGCCCGCTCCGCGGGGCCCTCGGCGAAGGCGTCCTCGAGGTGCTCGAGCACCGCCGAGCCGAAGCCGCCGGGAAGCACGTTCTCCTCGATCGTCACCACCAGCTCGTGCTCGCGCGCCAGCCGCTCGACCATCTCGCCGTCGATCGGCTTGGCGAAGCGAGCGTCGGCGACGGTCGCTTTGAGGCCGTGCTTGGCGAGGATCTCCGCTGCTTCCCTGGCGACGGTGACGCCGTAGCCGTAGCCGAGCAGGGCCACCCGCTCGCCATCGGCCAGGACCTCGCCCTTGCCGATCGGGATCGACTTCGGCTTCGCCGGCAGCTTCACGCCCTCCGCCGCCCCACGCGGGTAGCGCAGCGCCGCCGGGCCGTCGTGGGCGATCGCCGTGTGCAGCATGTGGACCAGCATCGCCTCGTCGCGCGGCGCCATCACCACCACGTTCGGGATCGGGCGGAAGTAGGAGACGTCGAAGGCGCCGTGGTGGGTGGGGCCGTCGTCGCCGACGAGGCCGGCGCGGTCCATCGCGAAAGTGACGTCGAGCTCCTGCAGGCAGACGTCGTGGACGATCTGGTCGAAGGCGCGCTGGAGGAAGGTCGAGTAGATCGCGCAGACCGGCTTCGCCCCCTGCAGGGCCAGGCCGCTGGCCAGCAGGACCGCGTTCTGCTCGGCGATGCCGACGTCGTAGTACTGCTCGGGCAGCTCGTCGCAGAGCTGCTGCAGGCCGGTCCCCCCCGCCATCGCCGCGGTGATCCCGATCACCCGCTCGTCGGCCCTGGCCTCGGCGACCATCGCCCCGGCAAAGACCTTCGTGTACTGGGGCGGCGAGCTCGCCGCGGGCGGCTTCTCCAGCAGCTCGATCCCCTCCGGCGAGTCGGTTTCGGTCACCGGCACCGGCTTGGCTTCCTTGACCTCGTCGGCGGGGCGGCCTTCGACGATCGACTTCGGCTTCGCCGCGTGCCACTCCTCCATCGACTCCAGCCCGCCCTCCTCGGCCGGCGTGAAGCCCTTGCCCTTGACGGTGTGGATGTGGACGATGACCGGGCGGTCGGCGGCGAAGGCTTCCCCCAGCGCCTCGCGCAGGGCGTGCACGTCGTGGCCGTCGATCACGCCCATGTAGGCGAGGTCGAGCTCCTCGAAGAAGAGCCCCGGCGCCCAGTAGGCCTTGATCGCCGACTTGATCTCCGGCCCCAGCCGCTCGATCCGTCTGCCGAGCCCGAGCGGCAGCTTGGTCAGGCGGTCCTCGACCCCCTCGCGGGCGTGCCAGAGGCGCGGGTTGAGGCGGATGCGGTTGAAGTAGCGGGAGAGGGCGCCGACGTTGGGCGAGATCGACATCCCGTTGTCGTTGAGGACGATCACGATCGGCGTCTGCAGGCCGCCAGCCGCGTGCAGGGCCTCGTAGGCGACGCCGCCGGTGAGGGCGCCGTCGCCGATCACCGCGGCGACCTTGCCGTCGGGGCCGATCCCCTTGCGCATCGCCTCCTTCAGCCCGACCGCGTAGCCGATCGAGGTCGAGGCGTGGCCGGCGCCCATGATGTCGTGCTCGGACTCGGCGATCGAGCAGAACGGGGCGAGGCCGTCGTACTGGCGGATCGTCGGCAGCTGGTCGCGGCGGCCGGTGAGGACCTTGTGCGGGTAGGCCTGGTGGCCGACGTCCCAGAGGACCTTGTCGCGGGGCGAGTCGAGCAGGCTGTGGAGGGCGACGGCGAGCTCGCAGGTACCGAGGTTGGCGCCGAAGTGGCCGCCGATCTCGCCGATCGTGTCGATGATGTAGGTGCGCATCTCCTGCGCCACCTGCTGCAGCTGCTCGTCGTCGAGGCCGTGCAGGTCCTCCGGCCCGTCGATCTGCGCCAGCAGCGGCTCCTTCGTCTGGCCTCTCTCGTCTTCGTGGCCCTGGGTGGGGGGCTTCTCGCTCATTCGTTCCTCGTGAAGATGTAGTCGGCGACGCGCCTCAGGTCATCGGTTTCGCCGCGGGCCTCAGCCAGCGCCGCGGTCGCCTTTGCGTGGGAATCGGCGGCCAGCTCGCGCGCCCGCTCCAACCCGAAAAGGCTGACGTAGGTGAGTTTTCCGTGTCTCTCGTCGCTTCCATGGGGCTTTCCGAGCCGCTCGTCGGACTCGGTCACGTCGAGAATGTCGTCGACGATCTGGAACAGCACGCCCAGCTCGTCGGCAAAACGCCGGTAGGGCATTCTCGCACTTTCTGGCAGTCCCTCGAGCAGGAGGACGACGCCGACGCTGGCGGCGATCAGGCGGCCCGTCTTCAGCGCGTGCAAGGCGCGCAGCCCCTCAGCGTCGGCGGTGGCTTCGACCACGTCGACGTACTGGCCGCCGACCATGCCCTCGACGCCGGTCGCGGCCGCCAGCTCGCCCAGCGCCGCAAGCACCCGCGCCGGGTCGCCGGGCTGCTCGCAGAAGAGCCGCATCGCCTCGGCAAAGAGGCCGTCGCCGGCGAGGATCGCCACGTCCTCGCCGAACTTGACGTGCGAGGTCGGCAGGCCGCGCCGCAGCTCGTCGTCGTCCATCGCCGGCAGGTCGTCGTGGATCAGCGAGTAGGTGTGGATCAGCTCGATCGCGGAGGCGACCGGGAGGAAACGCTCGGGCTCAGCGCCAAGGGCGCGGGCGGTGGCGAGGGCGAGGACCGGCCGCACCCGCTTGCCGCCGGCGAGCAGCGAGTAGCGCATCGCCTCCTCGAGGCCGGCGGTGGGCGCGGTGGCGGAGAAGTCGAGCTCTTCGAGCGCACCGTCGACCAGGGCGCGCAGGTCCTCGGGGTAACTCACTCGGCAGAGGCCTGCTGGCGCGCCTCGCGGTTGGCCTCCTCGACCGCCTCGGCGGCGAGGTCGGCGGCCTCGGAGGCGAGCTGGGCGGCGCGCTCGTCGCCGACCTCCTCGCTCTCCAGTTCGGCCGTGATCTGGCGCAGGCGCTCGCTGATCTCGCGCAGCCGCACGTTCACGCCGCCGCCCCCCGCTCGCGCACGACCGCGCCGAGGATGCCGTTGACGAACTTCGGTGCCTCGGCCCCGCAGTACTCCTTCGCCAGCTCGACCGCCTCGTTGATCGCCACCTCGGCCGGCGTGTCCGTGAATTCGATCTCGTAGAGAGCCGCGCGCATCACGTTCATGTCCAGCGGCGCGATTCGATCGACGGTCCAGCCCTTCGCATGGGCGGCGATGATGTCATCGAGCTCTTCGCGATGCTCGTCGACCCCCTCCGCCAGCTCCCGCGTCAACGGCCGCGCCTCCCCCAGCAGCTCCGCCAGCGGCCGCCCGGTGACGTCCCGCTGGTAGTTGGCGAAGACGGCGTCTCGCCGCTGGTCGGACCTGCGCATACGGGCATTCTGTCAGCGCGGGACAACGCGGCCGACTTTCGACACAGCCGGGTGTGCCAAAACTCCGATGTGCTCACTCAGGCGCGCGAGATGTACTCGCCGCTGCGGGTGTCGACCCGGACCGAGTCGCCCTCCTCGATGAAGAGGGGCACCTGGACGACTACGCCGGACTCCAGCGTTGCTGGCTTGTTGCCGCCGCCGGAGGCGGTGTCGCCCTTGAGGCCAGGGTCGGTCTGGGTGACCTTCATCTCGATCGCGCTCGGCACCTGCACGTCGCTCGGTCGCTCGTCGACGAAGAGCACGTCGACCTCGGCGTTGGGCAGCACCCACTGCATCGAGTCGCCCAGCGACTCCATCGGGATTTCGATCTGCTCGTAGCTCTGCGAGTCCATGAAGACCGCCGCCTCGCCCGAGTCGTAGAGGTATTGCATCTTTTTCGATTCGGTCCGCACCGGGCGGAACTTCTCCCCCGCCCTGAAGGTTTTGTCGATCACCGAGCCGTCCTCGATCCGGCGCAGCTTCGTCCGCACGAACGCCCCGCCCTTGCCCGGCTTGACGTGCTGGAACTCGATGATCTTCCAGATCTTCCCGTCGATCTCGATATGCGCGCCGTTCTTGAATTGGTTGGTACTGATCGTCATCGGCGGCGAATCCTAGACGAGCAGTGAGGGCGACGGTCAGGGGTCGCTCGGCACATCTCGCCGAGCCAGTGGAGTTCCTGAGCTGACGCCTCGGAGGTCGCCGGCTCAGGGCCGCGAGGACCCCCACCGGCCACCTATCGACCGGAAGGCTCAGCTGGCGGTGGTGAGGCGTTGGATGGCTTCCTCGGGGTCGGGGAAGACCTCGCCGCGGTGGAAGGCGCCGTCGTGGAGATCCCAGATCCAGGCGACGGGGACGTCACGGATGCCGAGGGCGCGGCTGCGGGCGTAGACCCTTCCCCGCACCAGGAGAGCGCCAGCGCGGCGCTCGGCCACCTTCGGGGTGATCAGCAGCTCATCCCAGACGCGCTCTACGTCGCCCAGGTACTCCTGCAGGCCGGCAGGGCCCACGTAGGGAGCGCTGCGGCCGGTCTGTTCTGCGGTCCCCGCCGGGAAGAACCCCATCCCCTCGTCGCAGAGCTCGACGATCTCCTCGATGTTGCGCCGGTTGAAGGCGGCGTAGAGGCGCTCGACCAGTTCCCACTCCTCTTCCGGGGCAGGCTCCGCGTCGGCGGAGGCGGGGGCGATGACGACGATCGCGGCGTCGTCGTCGAGGATGCCGCCGGTGAACTCGTGCAGCGCCGCCTCGATCCGCTGCGCCGCCCGTGCCGGGCTGGTGATCGGGGTCGACAGCTCGGCCCGCAGGCGCTCCTCGCCGAAGCGGCCCTCGTCGCCGAGCGCCTCGGTGACGCCGTCGGTGACGAAGACCAGCTGCTGCCCCGACTCGACGGTGATCGCGTCGATCTTCCAGGCGTCCTCGGCGAAGGCACCGAGGACCGGCGCCGGCTCGCTGACCTCGACGACCGAGCCATCGTCGACCAGCAGCGGCGGCAGGTGCCCGGCCAGCGCCAGCTGCACGGGCTTTCGCGGGTCGTCGGAGACGGCCATCGCGGCGACGCTGCAGAGGGCGGTCCCGCTGCGGGCCAGCAGTTCCCGGTTCAGGGTCCTCAGGGCAACGACCGGATCGCCGGTCAGGGCCGCCGCGGTCCGCAGCGTGTAGCGGGCGTGGGCGGTGACCGCCGCCGCGTGGGCGCCGCGGCCGGTGACGTCGCCGATCACGACCATCCAACCGCCGGCGATGCGGAAGGCGTCGTAGAAGTCGCCGCCGATCTCGTTCTCGGCCCCGGCGGGCCGGTAGGTCGCCGCCACCGACCAGCCCGGGATGTGCGGCAGCGGCGGCGGCAGCAGGCCCCGCTGCAGGGTCTCGGCGATCTCCGCCCGTTCGCGCTCGCTGCGGGCCAGGTCGGAGAAGAGGCCGGCGTTGTCGAGGTTGAGGGCGATGCGGCCGGCGAGGATGTTGATGAAATCGACGTCGGAGTCGCGGAAGCGGCGCCCGGAAGGCCCGACGCTGATAGTGAGCATCCCGGTCGGGCGTCCCCGGGCCCGCAGCTCGACGGCGACGGTGTAGCGGACGCCGAGGGACCGCAGGAACTCGAAGTCCTCCTCGTCGCTGGCGAAGACACGCAGATCCTCGTCGCGGGAAAGCTCGAACAGGCGCGGCTCCTGGCGCTCGCGACTGGCGGCGTCGGCGATCTCCTCCTGCATCCGCGGGCCGCGGGCCTGCAGGCCCGATTCCGCCGCGGCGGCCTGGGGCCCCTCGGCCCGCACCACGACGCGCCGCACCCCGTCCCCCTCGATCACGTCGATCGCGCAGAGGTCGCCAAGCCCGGGGATGAGGATCTCGGCGATCGCTTCGAGGGTCTCGTCGAGCGTGGCGCCCTCGTCGGCCGCGTGCGAGATCTCGTCGAGCATCCGGAAGCGCCGGTTGACCAGCCGCACCTTCGCCGTCGAGATGGCCGCCACCACCGCAACCACCACCAGGGCGCAGGCGACGATGACGTCGGAATAAAGCGGCATCAGTTTGGGGTCGGGCCGCGGTCCCCGTCGCCGCCGGTGCTGGTGGTCAGGCTCGAGGCGGCGCCACCGGTGAGGACGCGCCGGGTCAGCGAGGGGAAGAGGATGCGGGTTATCGCCGCGAGGGCGTAGGGGCGCGGGACGTAGCGCTCGGGCTTTCCGCCGGGCCCGCACTCGTGGATCGCTTCGGCGACCTTCGCGGGCTCGGAGACGATCCAGCGGGTGAGGGCTTTTTCGCGCAGCTCGGTGGCGGGGAAGCCCTCGGTGCGGACGAAGCCGGGCATCACCAGGCCGACGTGAACGCCCCCCGGCTTCTCCTCCGCGTAGAGGGAGTCGGACCAGCCGATCAGGGCGAACTTGCTGGCGCTGTAGGCGCCGGTGCGGGCGCGGGAGACGCGGCCTGCGGTGCTAGCCAGGTTGACGATCGCGCTCGGCGCCGAGGCTCGCAGCAGCGGCAGCAGCGCCTCGGTGAGGCGCACGACCGCGTCGAAGTTGAGCTCCATGTGGCGCTGGACGTTGGCGTGGCCGCCCTCGGCGAAGCTGCCGCGCCAGGCCGCCCCGGCGTTGTTGACGAGCAGGTGCAGCTCGCCGCCGTGCTCGGCCTCGAGGTGCTGGCGGACGCGCTGGGGCGCCTCGTCCTCGGTGAGGTCGACCGCGACGTAGGTGGCGCGGCAGGGCAGCGACTCGGCCAGCTTGCGCAGCAGCTCCTCGCGCCGGGCCACAAGCACCAGCTCGGCGCCGGGATCGCGCGCGAGCCGAACCGCGGTCGCCTCGCCGATCCCGGTCGAGGCACCGGTTACCACGGCCACTCTGCGCTCTCCCTCCATCCGCGTCCACGCTAACCGATCCACCGAGGTTGCAAGGATTTCTCTCGTGCAAACCTCGCCCGAACCGCGTCACCCACGACTCAGCGGCATCCGCCGTGAAGGCGAGCGGGTGACGCCGCTGGAGCTCTTCTTCGATCTCGTCTTCGTCCTGGCGATCACCCAGTGCACGGCGCTGATGTCGCACGACCAGACCTGGTCGGGCCTGGCGCAGGGGCTGCTGGTCCTCGGCGTGCTCTGGTGGGCCTGGGTCGGCTACTCCTGGCTGACCAGCGTCATCGACCCCGAGGCGCTGGCGATCCGCGGCGTCATCTTCGTCGCGATGGCAGCGCTGCTGATCGTCGGGATCTGCGTGCAGGAGGCCTTCGGCAACCTCGGCCTCACCTTCGCGGTCGGGATCGGCGTCTTCCGCGGCGCCCACATCACCCTCTTCATGCTGGCTGGCGCCGACGACGAGGACCTGCGGCGCTCGGTGATCGGCCTCGCGGTCAGCACCGCGATCGCCGTCGGCATCCTCGCCGTCGCCTCCTTCTTCGACGGCCTCGCCCAGGGCGCGCTCTGGGCGCTGGCGATCTTCCTCGACATGGCCGGTCCCTACTTCTTCGGCTCGGAGGGCTGGAAGCTCGTCCCCGGCCACTTCGCCGAGCGCCACGGGCTGATCATCATCATCGCTCTTGGCGAGAGCATTGTCGCCCTCGGCATCGGCGCCTCTGGCGAGCTCAATCTCGGGATCGGCACCGCCGCCGTGCTCGGGGTCTTCCTCGCCGCCGCCCTATGGTGGGCCTACTTCGACGTCGTCGCCCTGATCTCGGCGCGGCGGCTGGGCGAAGCCGAGCCGGGACGGGTACAGAACGAGCTGGCCCGCGACTCCTACTCCCTCATCCACCTGCTGATGGTCGCCGGCATCGTCCTCGTCGCCTATGGGATGAAGGTGACGATCGGCCACCACGCCGACCACCTGCCCGACGTCCCCGCCTTCGCCCTCCTCGGCGGCCTCGCCCTTTACCTGCTGGGCCTGGTCAGCTTCCGCTACCGCCACGTCCACACGATCAACCGCCGCCGGCTCGGGCTGGCGATCGTCCTCCTCTTCCTCATCCCGGTGGCAACCGCGGTGCCGGCGTTGCTCTCGCTGGCGCTGGCCGTATTGCTGACCTGGGCGATGATTGCCTACGAGCACCGGGGGTACGGACCTGGGCGGCAGGAGCTGCGGCGGGAAGCGAATACCGCCTGAATTGGCCCAACTTGCGAACCGGCGCGTGCCTGCCGACGAACATCCGTCCATATAGGCATACTGCGCCAACCTTTTGACTACTCCGCCCCTTCTAGACAAGCTTCTGCGCACCGGCGCCCCTTCCGGATACGAGGCACCCGCCGCCGAGGTCTGGCGCGAGGCCGCTTCGTTCGCGGAGATCAGCGTCGACGGGATCGGCTCGACGATCGCCCGCGTCGGCGAAGCCTCGCCGCTCGTCGCGGTGGTCGGTCACATCGACGAGATCGGCCTTCTCGTCACCCACATCGACGAGAAGGGCTTCCTCTGGTTCGCGCCGATCGGCGGCTGGGATCCGCAGATCCTCGTCGGCCAGCGGGTCGAGATCCGCAGCAAGGACGCCCTCGTCCCCGGCGTCGTCGGGCGCAAGCCGATCCACCTGCTCGAGCCCGACCAGCGCAAAAAGGTCGTCGAGCTGAAAGGCATGCACATCGATATCGGTGCCGCCGACCGCGAGGAGGCCGAGGGGCTGGTCCGGGTCGGCGACCCGGTCGTGATCGACGCCGAGCCGATGGCGGTCGCCGGCGAGCGACTCGTCTCCCGCTCGATGGACAACCGCCTCGGCGCCTACGTGGCACTGGAGAGCCTGCGCCGCTGCGCCGAGGGCGACGGGCCGGGCGGCTCCTTCGCCGCCGTCGCCGCCGTGCAGGAGGAGATCGGCCTCTTCGGCGCCCGCACCGCCTCCTTCCAACTGCGGCCCGACATCGCGATCGCCGTCGACGTCACCCACGCCACCGACGCACCGGGGGTCGACGAGAAGGAGATCGGCAGCCACCCGTTCGGCTCCGGCCCGGCGATCGGCCGCGGCTCCACCCTCTCGCCCAAGGTCTTCGAGCTGCTCGTCGAGACCGCCGAGGCCGAGGGCATCGACTACTCGGTCAGCGCCAGCGGTCGCGGCACCAGCACCGACGCCGACGTCCTCCAGATCTCCCGCGCCGGGATCCCCACCGGCGTCGTCTCGATCCCGCTCCGCTACATGCACTCGCCGGTCGAGATGGTCGACCTGCGTGACGTCGAGGCGACCGTGCAGCTGCTGGCCGCCTTCGGGTCCCGCCTAAGCGGCGACGTCGACCTCAGCCGCTGACGAGAACCGGCTCCCAGTCGTCGCAGAAAATGCGGTCGCGGCCGCCGGCCTTGGCGGCATAGAGCGAAGCATCCGCGCGCGACAGCATGTCCTCGGTGTCGACCGCGCCCGCCTCGGCGACGGCGACGCCGATGCTGAGGGAGACGGCGACGCCGACCGGGCGGCGCTCGCGCACGGCCACCCGCAGGCGCTCGGCGATTTCCAGGGCGTCGTCATGGCCGGCTCCCGGCAGCATCACCAGGATCTCCTCGCCGCCGACGCGGTAGATCGAGTCGCCGGCGCGGAGGGTCGCCCGCATCGTGTAGGCGACGTCCTGCAGGACCGCGTCGCCAGCGGCATGGCCGAACTGGTCGTTGACCCGCTTGAAGTGGTCGAGGTCGCAGAGCAGGAAGGCGTGCGAGAGGCCCTCGGCGGGGTTACAGGGCTGGCCGTCGAGCTCGGAGAGACGCTGCTCGAGCGCGTTGCGGTTGAAGAGGCCGGTCAGGGGATCGAGAGTCGAGCGGCGCCGGTGGGCGCGGTCGGACTCGACCAGGGCGCCGGAGAGGATCACCGTGCTGACGACCAGCGCCGCGATCGCAATCAGCTCCTGGCGCTGCTCCCAGGCGGCGTGCGGGTCGGGCAGCACCGCTGCCGCGAGGAACATCGCCAGCACGTAGATCGTGCCGAAGACCATCCCGCGCGGCTCGAAGCGGAAGCCGAGGGTCGCCGCCGGCAGGGCGAACCAGACGAGGACGGGGCTGGTGACGCCACCGGTGACGAGCACCGAAGCCGCGATCAGCGCCGGCAGGGCGGCCCAGGCTCCCGCCACCCAAAGGGCCGGGCGGGAGCTGCTGCGCATGAAGCGACCGGCGACCCAGAAGCCGGCGAGGCCTGCCCCGAGCAGCGGCACCCACCAGAAGCCAACCGCGTCGCCGCCGCCGACCGCCAGGGCCAGAGCAAGAATGCCGAAGCAGGCGAGGCGGTAGCGGCGCACCCGATCCTCCATGTCGAGCAGGCGCTCGCGCCGCGCTTCCTCATGGATCGATACGAGGGTCTCGCCCTTGACTGGCATGCCCGGGCATCGGCTCCATGACCTCGGCACTTAAATTTGAGCGGACTCGGCCCGCGTTACTGCACTATTTGCAGCTCTTTCGGCAGGGAGCTGAGATTGCGGATGCCGTCCTCGGTGACCACGACCAGGTCCTCGATCCGCACGCCCAGCTTGCCCGGCAGGTAGATCCCCGGCTCCACCGTGACGACTTCGCCGGCCGCGAGGACGTCGTCGGAGCGCAGCGAGAGGCGCGGCGCCTCGTGCACCTCGAGCCCGACGCCGTGGCCGAGCCCGTGGCCGAAGCGGTCGCCGTGGCCGGCGGCGTCGATCACCTCGCGGGCGACCTTGTCGACGTCTTCGCCCTTGACGCAGGCTTCGATCGCATCGAGCGAGGCCCGCTGCGCCTCGCGCACGACTTCGTAGACGGCGATCGCCTCCTCCCCCGGGTCGCCGGTGGCGTAGGTACGGGTCCCGTCCGAGCAGTAGCCGTCGAGCTGGGCGCCCATGTCGAAGACGACCAGCTCGCCGCGGCCGATCTCGCGCTCGCCGGGCTCCGCGTGCGGCAGCGCCCCGTTCGGCCCGGCGGCGACGATCGCCGGGAACGAGGGGTCGCCGCCATGCTCGCGGATCCGCGCTTCGGCGGCGCGCGCGACCTCCCGCTCGGCCCTCCCGGCCAGGCCCTGCTCGACGCTCCAGCGCCAGACCTCGTCGGCCAGCTTCGAGGCCTCCTCGATCGCCGCCAGCTCGGCCTCGTCCTTGACCCGGCGCAGCTCCTCGACCCGGCCGCCGGCGGCGACCATCTCGACCCCCTCAGGCAGTTTGCCGGTCAGTTTCTCCAGCAGCCGCACCGACATGTGGTCGTCCTCGAAGCCGACCCGGCCCTGCAGATGTTCGGCGATCCCGCCCAGCCAGTCGTTGGTGACCGTGACCGTCTCCCAGCCCTCGACCTCGACTGCGGCGCGCTCGGTGTAGCGGAAGTCGGTGAGGAACAGCCGTACATCCGGCCCGCAGACGCAGGCGCCGTTGGTGCCGGTGAAGCCGGTCAGGTAGCGGACGTTGGTGAGGTCGGTGACCAGCATCCGGTCGAGCTCGCGCTCGGCCAGCTGCGACTCGAGCCGGTCGCCGCGTCCGCGCATCAGGCGCCGGCCCCGAGCTCGCGGGCGAGCAGCTCCAGCGCCTCGCGGTAGCCGTCGGGGCCCTTGCCGGAGACCTTGGCGAGGACGAGGCCGTCGAAGACCGAGAGCCTGCGCCAGTCGTCGCGGGTCTCGACGTCGGAGAGGTGCACCTCGACCGCCGGCAGCCCGGTCAGCTCCAGCGCGTCGGCGATCGCGCGGCTGTAGTGGGTCCAGGCGCCGGCGTTGACGATCGCCGCGTCGGCGAGGTCGGCCGAGCGGTGCAGGTATTCGCAGAACTCCCCCTCGGCGTTGGTCTGGAAGAAGATCGGTTCCAGCTGCAGCTCGTGCGCCCAGTCGGAGATCCGCCGCTCCAGCTCGCTCAGCGAGAGGCCGCCGTAGATCTCCGCGTTGCGGCGCTCGAGCACGTCGAAGTTGACCCCGTGCAGGACGGCGACGCGGTTGCTGACGGTCGGCATCAGTAGAGCTCCTCCACGGCCGCTCTGACCTTATCCGGGTCGACCAGTTGCCCCGTCCGGGGCTGTCCCGGCTCGGAGAGGAGGACGAAGCCGACCCCGGCCGCGGTGCGCTTCTTGTCGCGCTGGAGCGCGGCGAGGACGTCCTCGATCGCGATTTCGGGGTCGAGACGGACCGGCAGGCCGAAGCGGTTGAGGACCTGTTCGCACTCGTCGCGCAGCTGCGGCGCCTCGGAGAGCTGCAGCGCCGCCAGCAGGCCGATCGAGATCGCCTCGCCGTGGCGGTAGCGACTGTAGCTGCTCGCCGCCTCGATCGCGTGGCCGACGGTGTGGCCGAGGTTGAGCACGTTGCGCAGGCCGCCGTCGCGCTCGTCGGCGGCGACGATCGCGCACTTGTAGCGGGCGCAGGCGAAGACGACGTCGGCGAGGTCGTCGGGGTCGAGCTGCTCGATCGAGCGCACCCGCTCCCAGAGCGGGCCGCCGGCGAGCAGCCCCGTCTTCAGCGCCTCGACGAAGCCGGCCGCCAGCTCCTGCGGCGGCAGCGTCCCCAGCGTCGCGGTGTCGGCGAGCACCCCGGCCGGCAGCTGGTAGGCGCCGGCGTAGTTCTTGCCCTCCGGCAGGTCGACGCCGGTCTTGCCGCCGTAGGCCGAGTCGACCTGGGCGACCAGGGTCGTCGGCACGTGGACGACCGGCACCCCGCGCTGGTAGAGATGGGCGCAGAAGCCGGCGAGGTCGCCGACGACGCCGCCGCCGAGGGCGACGACGTGGTCTTCGCGGCTCATCCCCTGCTGGGACAGCGCGCGCAGGACCTCCTCGGCCCAGCCCATCGTCTTCGCCCCCTCCCCCGGTTCGACCTCGACCGCTCCGGCCACGGGCCCGACGCGCTCGGCGAAGAGCGGCGCGACGTCGCGGTCGGTGACGCAGAAGCGGCGGCCCTGCAGCGGCCACCAGCCGGCGTCGAGGATCTCGGGCCCGACCAGGATCGGGTAATCGCCCGACTGGCTCGACGCCCAGAGCAGCTTCGTCCCCACCGGCATCTCCGCCAGCGCCTGGATCGCCGGCATAGCCCGGCCGACGACGCCTTCGTCCGCCATCGGCACTACCGCGTCGGCCAGCTCTTCGTAGAGTGGCTGGCGCTCGGCCAGCAGGCGGGCGACGTCCGCCTCGCTCGTCGCCAGCGGGCGCTCGGTTCCCTGGATCCGCCGCCAGGCCTCCGGGGCGTCGATCTCCAGCAGCACGACGACGTGGCGGTCGAGGGCCCTGCGCACGCGCTCGGAGAGGACGCTGCCACCACCGAGGGCGATCGCGCCACCGTCGGTGCCCTCCAGCAGCGCTCCGACGATCTCCGCCTCGCGGGCGCGGAACGCCTCCTCGCCGTCCTCTTCGAACGCCTGGCGGATCGGCTTGCCGAGCTCGCGTTCCATCAGCTCGTCGATCTCGACCGTCTCCAGCCCCGCCTCGCGGGCGGCGGCGAGCGCGGTCGACTTCCCCGCCCCCATGAAGCCGATGAAGACGATCGCCGGCTGCACCGGCTCAGCCCTTGAAGTCGATGCGCTGCTTGTAAGCGTCGAGCGCGGCGAGCACGTCGTCGATGTGGTCGCCGCCGAACTTCTCGCGGTAGGCGCGGGCGAGGGTCAGCGCCACCATCGCCTCGCCGACGACGGCGGCGGCCGGGACCACGGTCGAGTCGGTGCGCTCGCGCAGCGCCTGCGCCGGCTGCTTGGTCTCGGTGTCGACCGAGCGCAGCGGCTTGGTCAGGGTCGAGATCGGCTTGATCGCCGCCCGCACCGAGAGCGGCAGGCCGTTGGTCATCCCGCCCTCGAGGCCGCCGGCGTGGTTGGTCTCGCGGTAGTAGCCGCGCGCCTCCGACCAGAAGATCTCGTCGTGCGCCTCCGAGCCGGGGCGGCCGGCGACGTCCCAGGCTTCGCCGATCGCCACCCCCTTGATCGACTGGATCGATGCGACGGCGCCGGCCAGGCGGCCGTCGAGGCGGTCTTCCCAGGAGATGTGGGAGCCGATCCCGGGGACGAGGCCGAAGACCAGCACCTCGAAAGTGCCGCCGAGGCTCTCGTTCGCCTTGCGCAGGCGGTTGATCTCCTCGACCATCGCCTTGCTCGCCTCCGGGTCGAGGCAGCGGACCGGGTCCTCGTCGACGTTCGCGAAGTCCTCCGGCTTCAGATCGGGGCGCTCGGGCGCGCGCACCGAGGCGATCTGCAGCACGTGGCTGTGGACCTCGACCCCGAGCTTGGCGAGGAAGGATCGGGCGATCGTGCCAGCGGCGACGCGGGCCGCGGTCTCGCGGGCGCTGGCCCGCTCGAGGATGTTGCGGATGTCCGCGTGGCCGTATTTCTGGGAGCCGACGAGGTCGGCGTGGCCGGGCCGCGGCAGGTGCACCTCGTCGGGCTCGAAGCCCTCGACCGGCCAGGGGTTCATCCGCTCCTCCCAGTTGGCGTAGTCGCGATTGGTGACCAGCAGCGCGATCGGGCTGCCGAGGGTGCGGCCGTGGCGGACGCCGGAGCGGACCTCGACGGTGTCGGTCTCGATCTTCATCCGCCCGCCGCGGCCGTGGCCGAGCTGGCGCCGCGCCATGTCGCGGTCGAGCGCCTCGCGGTCGAGCTCGAGGCCCGCCGGCATGCCCTCGACGATCGCCACGAGCCCCGGCCCGTGCGACTCCCCTGCGGTGGTGAAACGGAACGTCGTCATCAGGGCAAGGCTATCGACGGAACGTTTGGTGAGTTTTGGTCCCTATAGGGGCCACAACTCACCAATCGCGGGCGGCCCTTCGCATCACCTCGAGGTCGGGTTCGCAGCCGGTCCAGATTTCCAGCGAGCGGGCGCCCTGCTGGACGAGGATCTCGAGGCCGTCGACGGTTTCCGCGTGGGCCTTCTCGGCGGCCTCCAGCAGCGGGCTGCGGCGCTCGCCGTAGACCATGTCGACGACCGTCTGTCCGGCGGCGAACAGGTCCGGCTCCAGCGGCAGGTGCTCGAACGGGTCCTCGCCCTTCAGCCCGGCGGCGCTGGTGTTGACGACGATCTCGTAGTGGTCCTGCTGGGGGTCGGTCACCGCCGCCCCGCCCAGCTCGGCGCAGAGCGCCGCCGCTTTTTCGGGCGTGCGGTTCCAGACCTCGACCTCGGCACCTTCCCAGCGCAGCGCCCAGATCGCCGCCCGCGCCGCGCCGCCCGCGCCCAGGACCAGCACCCGCTTCCCCCGTGGCGTCACCGGCAGCGCCGCCAGCAGGCCGTCGGCGTCGGTGTTGTGGGCCTCGATCCCAGCCTCGGTGAAGGCGAGCGTGTTGGCGGCGCCGATCTGCTGCGAGGCTTCGCTCGCCTTGTCGGCCAGGGCCAGCGCCGCCTCCTTGTGCGGGACGGTGACGTTGGCGCCGGCGAAGTCTTCCCATCCCATTTCCTGCACCTTCACGTCGAAGCCCTCGGGCGTGACGTCGATCGCCTCGTACTCCCACTCCCACAGCTCCAGCGCTCCCAGCGCCGCGTTCTGCATCGCCGGCGAGCGCGAGTGCGAAACCGGGTGGCCGATCACCGCCAGGCGTGGCATCGCCTATTCCCCGCAGTTGGTCGGCGAGTTGCCGCCCGCCGCTTCGCGCGCCGAGTTGTACTTGTTGACCGCAGCTTCGAATTCGGCTTCGGTCTTGGCGAAGGTGAGCTTGCCGCAGGCCCCGGGCGTGGTCACGTAGAAGAGATAGTCGGTCTTCGCCGGGTGCGCCGCCGCCTCGATCGCTTCCAGCCCGGGGTTGCCGATCGGCCCCGGCGGCAGGCCGGCGTTGGTGCGGGTGTTGTAGGGGGAGTCGATCGCCAGTTCCGATTCGGTCAGCGGCTTCGTGTAGTTGCCGGTGGCGAAGCGGATCGTCGCGTCGATCCCCAGCGGCATCCCTTCGTGCAGGCGGTTGTAGATGACCGAGGCGACCTGCTTGAACTGGCTGCTCACCCCCGCCTCGCGCTGGACCATCGAGGCGATCGTCAGCACGTCGAAGGTGGTGAGGTTTTTCGAGCGCGCGTACTTCATGTTCACGCCCTTGATCCGGCGCTTGAAGTCCTGCAGCTGCAGCTGGACGAGGTCGGCGACCGGCGCGCTCGGCTTCAGTTCGAAGGTGTCGGGGAAGAGGAAGCCCTCGAGGTCCTTGGCGCCCTTGCCGCCGTACTGGGCCGGGTTCAGGTACTTCGACTTGACCGTCGCCTTCGTGTAGCTGCCGGGGACGCCGTCTTCTTCGACCAGCTGCGCCGCCTGGGAGCGGGTGTAGCCCTCGGGGATCGTCACCGTGACGGTGCGCTTGACCGGCGGCTGGGAGAGGGCGTCGATCGCGGCGCCGTAGCTCATGCCGTGGGCGAGGGTGAAGTGACCGGAATAGATTTCCGAGCGCTTGCCGGCGAGCGTCACCCGCACCTGGAACAGGGTCGAGTTGTCGATCACGCCCTTTTCGCTGAGCAGGTCGCCGACTTCGCTGACGCTGGAGCCCTTCGGGATCGTCACCTGGACATGGCCGCTGCCGTCGCCGTGGAAGGGCTGGAAGAGCGCGCTGAGGAACCAGAGGACGAAGACGGCGGCGATCACCGCGAAGAGGCGGAACGGGTGGCGGGCGATGGCGCCGAGGAAACCCGTGCGGCGGCTGCCACCACCATCGCCCGACCGGCGGCCGTTGCGGGCGGCGGCGGCCATCTCCGGGTCGCCCTCCTCATGGAAGTCGCGCTCGGTGACGACCGGGGCTGCTGCGATGGGCTCGGGCGTGGGCTCCGGCTGCTCGTCCCAGAACTCCTGGTCCTGGGTGCGCGGCGGGGGCGGTGGAGTCGGAGGCTCTGCGGGCGGCGGCGCGGGTGCGGCTTTCGGAGCCGGCGTCTCCGGGATCTCCTGTGGCGGCGGAGGCGGAGCTGCCTTCTGTTCGGCCGCAGCCTGCTTTTCGGCCTTCTGCCGTCGCTTCTCCTCGCGTTCGAGCCGCCGCTGCTCGCGCTCGCGCGCGGCGGGGTCGTCGGGATTGGCGAAGGGATCGTCTTTGAGCCAGTCGTCGCTCATGACCTGCTCTCCAGATAGGACTCGAGCAGGTGCGCGGCGGCGAGCGAGTCGCGGGCGGCAGCGGCGCCGCCACGGCGACTGGCATCGGCCATGCGGCTGGTCAGGCGCTCGTCATAGGTCTCGACCGGAACCGGGAGCATCGCTTCGAGTTCGTGGCAGAAGCTGCGGGCGAGACCGGCCTGGCTGCCCTCCTCCCCGCTCAGGTGCAACGGCAGCCCGACGACGACCCGCTCGACCCCGTGCTCGTCGACCAGCTCGGCGACGGCGCGGGCCTCCGGCGGTTCGATCACCGGCAACGGCGTCGCCAGCGTCCCGCTCGGGTCCGAGAGGGCGCAGCCGATGCGAACGGTGCCGTGATCGAGGGCGAGCACCCGCATGCGCCTCTCAGCCAAGCTCCCGCTCGATGACGGTCCGCGCCACGGCCAGCGCCTGGTCGAGCTTCGCGGGGTCCTTGCCCCCGGCCTGGGCCATGTCGTCGCGGCCGCCTCCACCGCCGCCGACGATCGGCGCGATCTCGCGGATGATCGACCCGGCAGAGAGCCCGCGCTCGACGGCCTGCTTGGAGACCAGCGCCACCAGCCCCGCCTTGCCGCCGAAGGCGCTGCCGAGGACCACGGCTGAGGGCTGGCCGAGCTTCGACTGCACGCGGTTGGCGAGGTCGAGCAACTGCTTCGGGTTCGCCTGCAGGCTCTCGTCGACCACCGCCAGCGCCAGCCGGCCACCGCCTGGCAGGTCCTCGGCCTTCGCTGCCAGCCCGTCGGCTTCGCCCCCGAGCTGCTCGCGCTGGGCCTTCTCGGCGCTCGCGCCCGCCTCCTTCAGCTGCTCGGCCGCCCGCCGCGCCGCCGCCAGCGGGTCCTGCGGGTTGCCGAGCAGCTCGCCGGCCTCGTGCAGCTGCGCCTCGCGCTCGCGGAAGAAATCAATCGCGGCGGGACCGGTGATCGCCTCGACCCGGCGCACGTTGGCCGCGCTCGATCCCTCGGAGGCGATCTTGAAGATGCCGACCTCGGCGGTGTTGGCGACGTGGGTGCCGCCGCAGAGCTCGCGGGAGACGGAGTCCACTTCGACCACCCGTACCCACTCGCCGTATTTCTCCCCGAACAGCGCCATCGCGCCGAGCTTTTCGGCCTCGTCGCGGTTCATGTTCATCCAGCGCACCGGCCGGCTCGCCTTGATCCACTCGTTGACGCGGTCCTCGACGTCGCGCAGCTCCTGCGGCGAGAGCGCCTGGCCGTGAGTGAAGTCGAAGCGGAGCTTGTCCGGACGGACGGCGGAGCCGGCCTGGCGGACGTGGGTGCCGAGCCGCTCGCGCAGCGCCGCGTGCAGGAGGTGGGTGGCGGTGTGGTTGCGCATAGTGGCGTGGCGCTTCTCGTGGTCGACTTCGGCCTCGACCGCGACGCCAGGCTCGATCGCCGCCCCGCTCGGCTCGACCTCGAGCGCCTGGTCCTCGCCGACCCGGTAGACGTCGACCACCCGCGCTTCGTCACCGCCCCAGCGCAGGACGCCGGAGTCGGCCACCTGTCCCCCGCCCTCGGCGTAGAACGGGCTCTCCTCCAGCTTGACCAGCGCCTTGCCGTCGACCGGCTCGACCGCGGCGAGGCCGGTGGTCGCGCGCAGCGTTTCGTAGCCGACGAAGCGGGTCGGCGGCGCCCCTTCGGCGAAGGCCATGACGCGCTCGTGCGTGTCCTCGGAGCCGTGGGCGGTGGCGCTCGCCATCCGCGCCCGCGTCCGCTGCTCCTCCATCAGCTCCTCGAAGCCCTGGTCGTCGACCGAGAGGCCCTCTTCGGCCAACAGCTCCTTGGTCAGGTCGTAGGGGAAGCCGTAGGTGTCGTGCAGTTTGAAGGCGGCGGCGGCCTCGATCCAGGAGGTCTCGGACTCCTTCGCCTCGGCGATCAGTCGCTCCAGCAGCTCGGTCCCGCGCTCCAGGGTGCGACCGAAGCTCTCCTCCTCGTCGCCGACCCAGCGGCGGATGTTCTCCCCCTCGGCGACCAGCTCCGGGTAGTCCTCGCCCATCAGCTCGATCGTGCGCTCGGCGAAGCGGCCCAGCCAGGGCGCCTCGAGGCCCAGCGTCCGTCCCTGCTGGATCGCCCGCCGCATGATCCGGCGCAGGATGTAGCCGCGGTCCTCGTTGGAGGGGACGACGCCGTCGGCGATCAGGAAGGCGGCGCCGCGGCTGTGGTCGGCGACGATCCGCATCGCCCGGGTCACCGGGCCGCCCTCGTCGTAGCGGTGGCCGGAGAGCTCCTCGGCGAGGTCGACCAACGGCCGCACGTGGTCGGTCTCGAAGACCGAGGGGACGTCCTGGAGGACCGCCGCCATCCGGTCGAGGCCCATGCCGGTGTCGATGTTCTTCATCGGCAGCTCGGTCAGACTGCCGTCCTCGGCGAGGTTGTAGCTCATGAAGACGTGGTTCCAGAACTCGAGGAAGCGGTCGGTGTCGTCGCCGGGACGCTCCCCCTCGGCGCCGAACTCGAGGCCGCGGTCGAGGTAGAGCTCCGAGCAGGGACCGCAGGGGCCGGTCGGCCCCGCCTGCCAGAAGTTGTCCTCGCGGCCGAGGCGGACGATGCGCTCCTCGGGGACGCCGGTGGCGCGCCAGATCTCGATCGCCTCCTCGTCGGGGCCGAGCCCGAGCTCCTCGTCGCCGCCGAAGACGGTGACCCAGATCCGCTCCGGGTCCATCCCGAAGCCCGCGGTCGAGAGCTCCCAGCCCCAGGGGATCGACTCGGCCTTGAAGTAGTCGCCGAAGCTCCAGTTGCCGAGCATCTCGAAGAAGGTCATGTGGCGGGCGGTGTTGCCGACCTCCTCGATGTCGGTGGTGCGGAAGCATTTCTGCACGTCGGCGAGGCGCGAGGCGGGCGGCTCTTCGCGGCCGAGGAAGTAGGGCTTGAACGGCTGCATCCCCGCCGTGGTGAGCAGGACCGAGGGGTCGTGGACCGAGGGGACCAGCGAGGCGGACGGGACGATCCTGTGCCCGCGCTCGGCGAAAAACGACAGGTAGGTGTCGCGGATCTCCTTCGCCCTCATGTTAGGGAGCCTAAATATTCGTCCGGTTCGAGGCGTCGCGCACAAAAGTTCGGGCTTACATGCCGGCGGGGTCCTGCGTTCTAGGAAAGGACTTGATCATTCGACTCTGCCTAAAGGAGGCAAAGATGAAGCTGCATCCGAAGCTCGTTCTGGGGCTGGCGGTGCTGGCGATGGGCCTGGTGCCCGCGATGGCGGGGGCTGTCTCCTATCAGCCGGAATACCATCCCGAAACCGAAACGCCGAAAGGGCCGAAGCAGCCGCCCAAAGGCCATGCCTACGGCTACTGGTGCCGCGGCGAAAGCAAGAAACACGTCAAAGGCGAACAGGGGACTGCGTTCAGCCGCTGCGTGCGGGCGCACAAACGGGCGGCCAACCAGCCGAACCTGACCCCGCGCCAGGCCTGCAAAGACCTGAAGGGGCAGAAGCACGTCCCGCACGGCGACAAGGGCACGCCCTTCAGCCGTTGCGTCAAAACCGTCGTCCAGCAGCGGCAGGAAGAAGCCGCAGCGGTGACGGCGAGCGTCACCGCCTGACCCGGCAGTGCCGCAGCTCTAGCTAGGCGGCGATGGTGCCGTGGCCGACGATTCGCTCGCCGGCCATCAGCACCGCCGTCTGGCCCGGGGCGACGCCGGCGAAGGCCTCGCCCAGGTCCACTTCGAGGGAAGGGTGCCGGCCTCTCCCCGCTGCCGAGACGGTGGCGGGGAGGGCGCGGGATCGGTATCGCAGCTTGACCGCGTCGACCTCGCTGCCATCGCGGTGGAGGACGGCGTCGCGGACGTGGACGCGGCGCTGCTCCAGCTCGGCGCGGGTGCCGACCGTGACCGTGTTGGCGGCGGCGTCGGTGGCGAGGACGTAGAGCGCCTCGGGCGCCGAGACGCCGATGCCGCGGCGCTGGCCGACGGTGAAGTCGTGGTGGCCGCGGTGGCGGCCGAGGGTGCGGCCGGCCGAGTCGAGGATCGCGCCATCGCGCTCGCGCAGGCCGCCGTGGCGGCGCAGGAAGCCGCGCTTCCCCTGGCCGGCGAGGAAGCAGAGGTCCTGGCTCTCGGCCTTGCGGGCGACGGCGAGGCCATGGCGGGCGGCGATCTCGCGGACCTCGGGCTTGGTCAGCTCGGTGAGCGGGAAACCGAGGCGACTGAGCAGTTCGGTCGGCAGCGCCGCGAGCATGTAGCTCTGGTCCTTGGCCTGGTCGGCGGCGGTGGCGAGCAGCGGGCCTTCGGCGTCCTCGACGATGCGGGCGTAGTGGCCGGTGAGGAGGCGCTCGGCGCCCACCCGCTCGGCCAGGTCGATCATCGCCCCGAGCCGGACCTCGCCGTTGCAGAGGATGCAGGGGTTGGGCGTGCTCCCCTCGGCGTAGCCGCCGACGAAGCGATCGACGACGCGGCGGCGGAAGTCCTCCTCGAGGTCGAGCGTGAAGTGCGGGATGCCGAGCTGGTGCGCCAGCGCCCGAGCGCCGAGCACGGCCTCAGGCGAGCAGCACGCCTTGGCGCCGTCGGTCTCCGGATCGGCCCAGAGCTTGACCGTGACGCCAACCACCTCGGCCCCTTCCTCACGAGCGAGCAGCGCGGCGACGGCGCTGTCGACGCCGCCGGACATGGCGACGGCGACCCGATTCGAACCGTCTGCCAGGCGGAGGGAGGAAGAAGCGACGCCTTGGAGGGCGCGGTGGAGGGCATCGGTGGCCAGCTGCGCTGCGTGCCTCTTCGCAGGCGTGAGCCCCCCAATTGCCTCATCAACAGTGTCTATATCGATCAGAGCCGCCTCGAGAACGGGAGAGCCATCGACCATCTCTGCCACCGCCGCGGTTGCTGCGCGAGTGGCCCCGCAACCCTCGGCGTCAAAGGTGACCGAGCCGACACGCCCATCCGCGACGAGGAACGAGATCCGCGAAAGGTCCCCGCAGGCAGCCCCACCTGCAGCGCCGAGGAAGGCACCCTCAACGGCCGGCCCAAGCCGGCTCTCGTCACGCAAGTAGCTCTCGAAAAGCTCCCGCTCCATGGGATCAAGGGTAAAGCGCCAGCCGCAGATCCCCCACGATCGCCTCCGGTTCCTCCTGTAGCTGCTGCCAGGTGATGCGCATGGTCCGCCAGCCTTCGGCGACGAGGATGCGGTCGCGCTGCCGATCGGACTCAAAGCGCTTCCGCGTTCCGTGAATGCTGCGGCTGTCCAGCTCCACCGCGAAGCGCTGCTCTTCCCAGAGCGCATCGATCTCGAAGAAGCGCCCTCGGATCGCGAGGTCGGCGTTCATCCGCGGTCGCAGTAGCCCATGCGCATCGACCAGCGCCAGGAACGCCTCCTCGAAGTCATTGCGCGTGATCGCCACCGGCGCCCTCGAACCCAACAACGCCCTCACCTTCCGCGCACCCCGTCGCCCCGGATACCGCTCCAGCAACAACGGCAGCGACACCCGATCGGTCACCTCCCGCGCTTCCGCCTCATGAAACGCCCGCTCCAACTCCCGCATCTCAACTATCGCCGCCAAGTCGAAGATCGTCCGGAACGGCGAGGTGATGGGGATCCCGTCCCTGATCAGCCACTCGTCATCCCACACCTCCGATTCATGGCTGACGATTCCTTGCCTCCGCACGACCCGCCCGGGAGGGCACGTGAGGTCGATCCGTTCCGACGCCGGAGGCAGCAGGCGCCAAAGCCGAGCGGCAGATCGATGGCTGAGCACGGCTCCCTCCCCACCTGCGAGTACAGCGGCCATCCATCTCCCCTTGCGGCTTATCCGCCGAGAGCCGAAGACATATACCCCGCGGAAGACCTCATGGAGATGCCCGTGGCCGATACGCCCGTCGATGCTCTTGCTGCTCATCCCGAGGTTGAGCAATTGCCACCGGGCCACAATGCCGAGCTGTCGCCGCGCAAGCTCGGCCACCGCCCGATCCCTCTCGCGAGCCGATGATTCACCCCCTTTGAGGGGGTCAAGTGCAGGCTCGATTCGCATACCGCTGATCGTTAGCCGCTGCGACGCACGTGTGGCGCGCACTTCGTGCCAACTTCGTCAACAAAAAGAGGCTCCAACCCGCCGTTGCCGCCTCTGGCTTTGATCCCTTCAAATGAAGGTGGGTGCCTGCTCCGAATCCCAAGAGACCCAGAGACTTTCCAGCTCCCGTGCCGTTTGTGTTGGGTCAAACGGTGAGACGGCTCTCGTACGGGTTCGAGCCTGGTGCAAAGTTACCACCGCAGGGCCGCGGTCAAACCACCTAGTCGTCCAGGTTGGAGAGGTGCCACTCGGCTTCGCTCCAGCGCTCGGGGGGCACGCGCAGGGAGATGTCGCCGTGGCCGAAGCGGTCGATCGGCCAGTCGGAGGTCAGCGCCGCCTCGAAGCCGGCCTCGATCAGGGACTGGTGCCAGGCGCGGGCCGTGCGCAGGTCGCCGAAGTCCCGCACCACCTCCCAGCTGTCGTAGCTGGGGTCGTCGACGTGGACGGGCGTCTGCCCGGGCCCGGGAGCCGGCCGCCACCTGCGGGGGATCCAGTCCCGCAGGCCCATCTCAATGGCCCGGGAGCTGGGGCTTATGGATGGCGACGCCGAGCTCGCGCAGCTGCAGCTGATCGACCGGGGCCGGCGCGCCGGTCAGCAGGTCGAAGCCCGAGGCGGTCTTGGGGAAGGCGATCACGTCGCGGATCGTCTCCGCCCCGGAGAGGCGCTGGACGATGCGGTCGACGCCGTAGGCGATGCCGCCGTGCGGCGGGGCGCCATAGCGCAGCGCCTCGAGCAGGAAGCCGAAGCGCGCCTCGGCCGTCTCGCGGTCGATGCCGAGGGCGGCGAAGACCTGCGCCTGCACCTCGGCGCTGTGGATACGGATCGAGCCGCCGCCCAGCTCCTGCCCGTTCCAGACGACGTCGTAGGCCTGCGCCCGCGCCGCGCCCGGGTTGTCGGGGTCGAACTCGCCGGTGGGCGCGGTGAACGGGTGGTGCATCGCGTCCCAGCGCTTCTCCTCCTCGTTCCAGTCCAGCAGCGGCCAGTCGACGATCCAGACCAGCCGGTGCTCGTTCTCGTCGATCAGCTCGAACTTCTCGGCCAGGTCGAGGCGCATTTGGCCAAGGACGGCGTTCACTGCGGAGGGCTTGTCGGCGACCAGCAGCAGCAGGTCGCCCTCCTCGGCGGCGAGGCGCTGGTTGAGGTCGGCGAGCTCGGCCTCGCTGAGGAACTTCGCCGTCGGCGAGCGCCAGCCATCGCCCTCGCGGAAGGCCCAGACCAGCCCTTTCGCCCCCAGCTCCTGGGCGCGGGAGATGAGGCCGTCGAGCTCGGAGCGCGGCAGCTCGCGGCGGCCGGCGTTGATGCCGCGGATCGCGCCGCCGCCCTCGAGCACCGAGCGGAAGACCTTGAACTCGGTCTCGCGCAGGGCGTCGCCGAGGTCGACCAGCTCGAGGCCGAAGCGCAGGTCGGGCCGGTCGGTCCCGAACCGCCCCATCGCCTCGTCGTAACACATGCGCTGCATCGGCAGCTCGATCTGCGGGCCGCCGACCCGCTCGAAGACGTGGGCCAGCAGCCGTTCGTTGACCGCGATCACGTCCTCGCCGTCGACGAACGACATCTCGACGTCGAGCTGGGTGAACTCGGCCTGGCGGTCGGCCCGCGTCGCCTCGTCGCGGAAGCAGCGCGCCACCTGGTAGTAGCGCTCGAAGCCGGACATCATCAGCAGCTGCTTGAACAGCTGCGGCGACTGCGGCAGCGCGTAGAAGGAGCCCTGCTGCTGGCGACTGGGGACGAGGAAGTCGCGCGCGCCCTCCGGCGTCGAGCGGGTCAGGACCGGCGTCTCGACGTCGAGGAAGCCCTCGCCGTCGAGGAACTCGCGCATCGCGGCGACGACCCGGTGGCGCAGCTGCAGCGCCTGCTGCATCTGCTCGCGGCGCAGGTCGAGATAGCGGTAGCGCAGCCGCGTGTCCTCGCCGACCTCGCCGCTGAAGCCCTCGGTCTGGAAGGGCGGCGTCTCGGCGTCGGCGAGCCGCTCGGCCTCGGTCACCTTGAGCTCGACCTCCCCGGTCGCGAGCTCGGGGTTGACCGTCTCCTCGGAGCGGCGGACGACGGTGCCGGTCGCGGTCAGCACGTCCTCGGCCCGCAGCTGGTGGGCGAGCTCGAAGGAGGGGCCGGAGCTGTCGGGATTGAAGACGAGCTGGACGATGCCGGTGCGGTCGCGCAGGTCGATGAAGATCAGCCCGCCGTGATCGCGGCGGCGGTTGACCCAGCCGGCGACCCGGACCTCGGAGTCGACCCGGTCGGGCTGCACCTGGCCGCACCAGGCGTCGCGGTAGGCGTTGGCGCGCAGCGGCGGCACGTCGTGGCTCACTCTCCCCCTCCCTTCATCTCCTCGACAAGGTTGCCGGGATCGGCCGCGCGCTGCTCGCCGGTCTCCATGTCGCGGACCTGGGCGCTGCCGTCGGCCTCGAGGATGAGGACGCGGCGGGCGCCGATCCGGTTGGCGTGTTTGAGCTGTCCCTTGAGGCCGCGGCCGGCGAGATCGACCTCGGTTGAAACCCCGGCGTGGCGCAGCTCGGCCGCCAGCGTCATCGCCCGCTGTTGCTGGCCGGGGTCGGCAATGGCGACGAAGGCGTCGCGGCCCGCCGCCGGCACCTCTTCGTCCAGCGCCAGCAGGATCCGCTCGATCCCGGCCGCGAAGCCGACCGCCGGGGTCGGGGGGCCGCCGAGCTGCTCGATCAGGCCGTCGTAGCGGCCGCCGCCGCCGAGCTCCGACTGCGCCCCGAGCCGGTCGCAGACGAAGGAGAAGATCGTCCGCGTGTAGTAGTCGAGGCCGCGGACCAGGGTCGGGTCGACGACGTAGGCGACACCGGCGGCGTCGAGCAGCGCCCGCACCTCGGCGAAGTGCTCGGCGTCCTCGCCCTCGAGTTGCTCGACGATCGTCGGCGCGCTCGTCATCACCCCCCGCGTCCCCTCGTCGTCGGAGTCGAAGGCGCGCAGCGGGTTGAGGTCGATCCGCTCGCGCACGTCCTCGGAGAGCTCGCCCTCGTGCGCGTGCAGGTGCGCTTTCAGGTCCTCCAGGTAGGCGCGCCGTGCCTCGAACGAGCCGAGGCTGCCGAGCCGCAGCTCCACCCCGGGCACGCCCAGCTCCGCCAGCAGGTCCGAGAGCAGCATGATCACCTCGGCGTCGGCGAGCGGCGAGTCGGTGCCGATGCACTCGGCCCCAAGCTGGTGGAACTGGCGGTAGCGACCGGCCTGCGGGCGCTCGTGGCGGAAGAACGGGCCGAGGTAGAAGAGCTTCACCGGCTGCGCCAGTTTCTGCATCCCGTGCTCGAGGTAGGCGCGGCAGATCGAGGCGGTGCCCTCCGGCCGCAGGGTGAGGCTGCGCCCGCCCTTGTCCTCGAAGGTGAACATCTCCTTGCGGACGATGTCGGTCGACTGGCCGACGCCGCGCTCGAAGAGGTCGGTGTCCTCGAAGACTGGCGTCGCAATCGGCTCGTAGCCGGCGCGGCCGAAGACATCGATAGAGGCATCTTCGAGGCGGGCGCGGGCGCGCGCCTGCTCGGGCAGGACGTCGAAGGTCCCACGGGGTGCCTGGTACTTGCTCGCCATTTGCGGCGACCTTAGTTCAACCGGCGCCGGCGCTACCGCGCCAGCGAGCCGAGGAAGGGATTGGTCGCCCGCTCGGCCCCAAGCGTGGTCAGGCCCATGTGGCCGGGATGGACGACGGTCTCGTCGGGGTAGGTGTCCAGCAGCTTCCCGATCGAGGCCAGCAGCGTCGGCCCGTCGCCGCCGGGCAGGTCGACCCGGCCGACCGAACCCTGGAAGAGGACGTCGCCGGAGAAGATCGCCTCCTCTCCCCGCACCGCGTAGGTGACGTGGCCGGGGCTGTGGCCCGGGGTGAAGACGACGTCGATCTCCATCCCCGCCAGCTCCAGCGTCTCGTCGCCGCGAACGATCTCGTCGGCTTCGTAACTCTCGTACGGGCCGAAGCCCTCCCAGGGCACGAAGGCCATGATGTCGGCGAGCACCGGCACTTCGATCTCCGGGCAGTAGACCGTAGCCCCGGTCGCCTTCGCCACCGGCGCCACGGCGCCGATGTGGTCGAAGTGGCAGTGGGTGACGAGGATCGCCTCGACGCTCGCCCCGGTTGCCTCGATCGCCGCCAGGATCCCCTCCGCCTCCTCGCCCGGGTCGACGACGAGCAGCCGGTCGGAGCCCTCGCGCCGGAACAGGAAGCAGTTCTCGCCGATCGCTCCGACAGTGAGCATCTCGACGTCGAGGGCCATTACTCGCTCCGGGCTCGGATCCGCTGTCGCTCGCGCCGCCGCCAGAGGGTCATGTCGATGTAGTAGCCGGCGGGGACGTAGAAGGCGAGCATGAAGGCGCCGAAGATCAGCGCCGCGCCGACCGGCCGTTTGAAGAGCAGGATCAGCAGGACGACGAAGATGACCGCGGCGAAGAGGCCGCGGACCAGCGAGTTGCGCCAGGTCGGCGGCAGGTCCTCTTTGGCGGTGGGTTTGCGTTTCGACATCGCCTGGGCTTTTGCCTCGGCGCGGGTCCGCGGTTTGCTGCGCCGAGCGTTCGGGTCGATGCGACCGCCCTGGGTGCCGCGCCGCTTGCGCTGTCGCTTTTTCCTCGTTTGAGCCATGGTCTCTCCGAAATCTAGTCGGTCGCCTCGGCGAGCCGCGCCTCGATCGTGTGCCGCTGCGGGTCGAAGCCGCGCAGCGGCACGTCCGCCGGGTAGTCCGCCAGGGCCGCCTGGGGGATCAGGCCGACCAGCTCGGCCTCGACCGGGCGGGCGCCCAGCGGCGCCGCCAGCCCGCGCGCCCGCTCGACGATCTCGCCCAGCGGCACCGCCAGCGGGTCGTGGAGGTTGGTCGAGACCTGGGCGCGGCCGCTGGAGAGCACCAGCCCGATCGCGCGCACGCCGGTCGGGCCGCCGCCGGCCTCGCGCAGCCCGGCGGCGACGGCGCGGGCGATCTCGACGTCGGCGGTGTCGAGCTCGACGTTGAAGGCGGCGAGCGGTGGGCGCGCGGTGACCAGCGTCGCCCCGGCGGTGCGGTGCGGCAGGCCCGGCCCGAAGTCCGGCCGCAGCTCCCCCGACTCCATCCGCAGCCAAAGCTCGGCGAGGCCGCCGTTGCGGAAGTAGGCGCGCTCGGTCCGCCCTGGGTCCCGGGCCAGCTCGCCGTAGAGGAAGACCGGGACCCCGAGGCCGCCGATCTGCTCCGCCACCGCGACCGCCTCGGTGCGGGCGGCGTCGCGGTCGCCCGGCCTGAACCAGACGACCGGGCAGACGTCGAGCGCGCCGATCGCGGGGTGGGCGCCGCCGTAGGAGCGCATATCGATCGTCTCGACCGCCTCCTCGGCGCCGAGGGTGAGCGCCTCGGTCAGCGGCCCGGGCGACCCCGCGAGCGTGAAGACGGAGCGGCTGTGGTCGGCGTCGGAGTGGCGGTCGAGCAGCGCGGGACCGCGGGTGAAGGCGGCCTCGAGCCGATCGAGCCGCTCCCGGTCGCTCCCCTCCGAGACGTTTGGGACCGCGAGGAGGGGCGGCATGATCCTCAGCCTCAGACGAGCAGGTCGCCGCCGCTGACGATCGTCTCGCCGTCGATTTCCACCGTCGGTTCGAGCACGACGCAGTCGAGGTGGACGGGGACCTGCACGGTGCCGCCGATCGCCGCCGAGGCGCCGAAGGCGACGTGGCAGGTGCCGAGGATCTTCTCGTCCTCGAGGATGTTGCCGGTGAGGATCGCCTCTTCGTTGGTGCCGATCCCGAGCTCGGCGACGTTGGTGCCGTCCTTCCCGTGCACGGTCAGCAGCTCCAGCAGCTGCGAGCCGTCGGGGCCGGTTGCCTCGACCAGGTGCCCCTCGCGGACCGTCAGCGCGGTCGGGGTGTCGAGCAGGCCGATCCCGGCGATCGAGCCGTCGACGACCAGCACCCCCTCGGTCGTCCCCTCGACGGGGGCGATGAAGCCCTCGCCGCAGGGCAGGTTGCCGAAGGCGCCGCGGCTGCCGAGTTCCCCGGCGTCGACGATGCCGAGCCGCCCTTCGAGGCCAATCCGCAGGTCGCTGCCGTGCCGGCAGGTGATCCGCGCCTCCGAGCCGCGGTTGAGCGCGGTCACGACCGCCCAGCCGCGTCGCCGGACCTCCTCCAGTTCGCTGGCCATCAGCCGGCCCAGCATCTCCTCGGTGACCCCGGGCAGGCTGCCGACGCGGACGCCGTTTTCGCTGGCGATCTTGCGGGCTTCGGTGTGGGAGATCGACTGGATCGTCGGCGCCAGGACCACGTCCGCGGCGGCCATCGCCGCTGCCACGGCCCGCGGCGGCTCGGCGGCGTGCGAGTCGCGCTCGGAGATGACGGCGAGAGTGGAGTCGGCGCCCTCCCCCTGCGCCTCGATCCGCATCAGCGCCCCGATCTCTTCGGTGACCGGGTTGGAGACGACCAGCACGTCCTCGCCCGGCTGGATCCCCATGCACTGCCGGACGACCGTCTTCACTGCCCTGTCCAGTTCCGCGGTCACCCGGCCACCCTACCCATGACGCGAACCCCTTGCGTTTCTTTCTCCTGCAATTGCCCAACAACTCAGTCGTCGTCGTGACGGTGCCGAATCGACCACACCTGGAACCAAACGAGTCCCACCAGCACCGAGCCGAAGGCAACAAACGGCGGCAGCCACCCCTTCGGATGCACGATCGCCAACGACGCCACCGCAAGAGCATCGGCCACAAGCAGGAAGGCAACCAGCACCGGCCGCATCGCCGCCCACCCCGTCTCCGGAGGCCCGCCAGAACCCCGTCCCATCGCTACCATCTCCTCCCCGCCGGAGTAGCTCAGCTGGTTAGAGCAGCGGAATCATAATCCGCGTGTCGGGGGTTCGAGTCCCTCCTCCGGCATGGCAGCATCAAGCGGATATTCGGAGATTGAAGCCGACGGATCGTGCTTGTGTCCCAAATGCGCCCCTAGGTAGAGCAAGTGGCATCCCTTTGCCCACTCATCTTCAAACACCGGTCGGCCGCCTGATCCGGCGATACAGTCGCCGAAGCAAGAGGTCAATTCAATGCTTACCGACCTGAGAATCCGCAACTTCAAGGCCTGGGAGGACACCGAAAAAGTCCGCCTAGCGCCGATCACCGTGTTCTTCGGGACGAACAGCTCCGGCAAGTCAAGTCTCGGACAGCTTCTTCTCCTTCTGAAACAGACTGCCGAATCAGCGGATCGCGCTCAAGTTTTACGGACGAGCGACCGGGACGCATTGGTCGATGTCGGAGATTTCCGCGATTTCATCCATCACCACGATCAGGATCGCGAGCTGGAATTCGAACTCGGCTGGAACCAAGAGCGCCCCGTTGAGATTGAGGACGTGAAAGACCCAGATGTCTCCTATTCAAGCTCTCGGCTTGCCTTTTCAGCCACGATTTTTGAGCCGGAGAAAGCAAGAGAGCGAATGCGGGTCCGCAAATTCGCCTATGCGCTTGACCCCGGCCCCTTTGGAGGCGGGTTCTCGGCTGGCATGTCGCCAGATCCCAAGAAATCCACGCGATACCGACTCGATGTTCATGGCCTCAAGCCACTGCACAACCGCGGTCGGGCCTGGGCGCTACCCGCGCCCAGTCGCTTCTATGGGTTTCCGGATGAGGCAGTTGCTTATTTCCAGAACACCGAATTCCTCCCCGACCTCAGTCTCGCTCTCGAGCGAACTCTTGCTTCGATTAGCTACTTGGGTCCGCTGCGCGTCAACCCTGAGCGGACGTACAACTGGCTAGGCGGCGCCCCGGCTGATGTCGGTACCGCCGGGGAGCAAACGGTCCAAGCGCTGCTTGCGGCTAATGGCCGCCGGCTGAATCTGAGGCACCGGCAACGCTTGCGGTCGTTCCAAATCCTCATCGCCGAGCAGCTGCAGGCACTTGGTCTGATAAGCGATTTCGAAGTCGTGCCGATCGCACGCAACCGCCCCGAGCATGAGGTCAGGGTCAGAGTGAGGGGCGCCGCTGACACGGTTCTACTAACCGATGTCGGCTTCGGCGTTTCCCAAGTTCTCCCGGTGGTCACCCAGAGCTTTTACGCGCCTCGGAATTCAACGATCTTGATGGAGCAGCCCGAGCTACACCTCCATCCGAGTGTGCAGAAGGAGCTTGCCGACTTTTTCATCGTCGCCTCTAAGGCTAGGGAAGAGAGCACGAGCGGCAAATCCGTAGAACGGCGGACGCAGTTCCTGATCGAGAGTCACTCAGAGCATTTCCTGCGTCGTCTACAACGACGAATAGCGGAAGGCAGCGTTGAACCCAGTCATGTGGCCCTGTACTTCTGCGAAATGAAACGCGGTCGCTCCACCATTAAGGAGCTAGACGTTGATCTCTTCGGGCATATCCATAATTGGCCCGAGGATTTCTTTGGCGACCCGATGGAGGACGTTGCCGCCCAGGCAGAGGCGTCGCTCGAGCGGCAGATGAACGGTGAAAGCGCCCGTCCCTAACTGTGGCTCCTGATCCGGTCGTCATAGATACGAACGTCGGCATTGCAGCGAATGGAAAAGCGGATGTCAGCGCTGAATGCGAACTGGTCTGCGTGCAATGCCTCCGGGAAGTAACCAAGCAAGGGCACTTGGTTCTTGATTCGAGCGGACAGATTTTTCAGGAGTACCTACGGTACTTAAGCCTTTCAGGAGAACCCGGCGTAGGAGATGCCTTCATTCGCTGGGTCAATGATCACCAACACGATCCAAACATGTGCACTCTCATTGATCTCACCGTGAGGCCAGATGGGGAGTTCGTCGAGTTCCCCGACAACCGGGCACTCGGTGGTTTTGATCCCTCGGACAAAAAGTTCGTAGCAGTCTCTTCGGCCCACCCAGGCAGCCCCCCCATCAAAGTGGCTTTGGATAGAGGCTGGGTGCGCCATCGGGAGGTGCTTGCCGAAGAGGAAGTCGAGGTCGACTTCTTGTGCCCTTCCGACATCAAGCTGGATTCCACTTAACGGCAGGTCACCGACCGTTTCTAGCTACCGTGCCGATGCGGCGCTTTGCGATTCGGTTCCGCTCCAGGCAAACGGTCGGAGAAGCGGCCGATGGCAGCACCGATCGTCGCTGAGACAACCGTAAATGCGGCAACGGTGATACCGGCGCTTGCGTTCGTGCTGTCCAAAAGGAAGACAAGCCCAACGACCGCTACCGCTGGAATGCCGAAAAGGGCAATGTAGAGAGCCATATTTCGACTGTAGTTCATGCTGCGTACTCGCTCACTAGGGCTATAGCCGCGAGGCCAAGGCCCATGAAAAATCCAATCGCCGTGTTTCGCTCAATTTGGTTTTCGGAGCGGCCGCTGAGTACCGCGGTATAGCGGGCGGCCCCGCCGATGACTCCAGTGGCTAGCGCTACGACAGCGGCAGCGCCCGAAAGTGCTTCCGAATGGATGGTTGCGATGAGGAAGTTATCCACAGCGCCGAGACTACTAGGTTTCGCAGACAGAACATTGCGCTAGCGAGGGCGTGAGTCGTAGCGCAGGTAGATCGTGCCGTTGCCGAAGGTGCGGTGGTCTAGGAGCCGCAGGGGCAGATGGCTGCGGATCGGGAGGGCGGGTTTGCCGGCACCGACTGCCACCGGGACTAGGAGGAGGTGGATCTCGTCAATTAGGTCGGCTTCGATTGCTTGGGCGGCTAGCTCGGGGCCGCCGATGCTGATCTCGCGCTCCGTCTCCTTCAACCTGCGCACCGCCTCTGGGTCGAAGGTGCGCTCGAGCTTGGTGCGGGAGGTCGAGACCTCTTCGAGGCTGCGGGAGTAGACGATCTTGTCGGCTGCGCGCCAGATCTGGGCGTAGTCGATGATGCAGGGCGGCTGGCCGACGAGGAGGTCGTCGGTCTCCCAGACCTTCATCACCTCGTACATCCGCCGCCCGTAGAGGTGGGTGCCGACGGGCCTCTCTAGGTCGTTGACGAAGCTGTGGACCTCTTCGTCGGGCATCGACCAGCCGAACTCGCCCTGCTCGTCGGCCACGTAGCCGTCGAGGGAGGCGATTGCCGAGTAGATCAGCTTGGCCATGGCGGGCATTCAAGCGGATTACGGCATGTTGGCCGAAAAATACGGTGGTTTTGCTGATGCGAGGGGGGCTTTGCGGGCGTACGGTCGGTTGGCAATCAGCAATCGAAACAGGAGGCAACGAAATGCAGCTCTACGGAATCCTTCGCCGCAACGGCTGGGCCACGCTGGAGGACCTGGAGGTCGCCGGGAAACGGTCGGCCGAAGTCGGCGACCAGGACGGCTCGGGCGTTCGCTGGATCCGCAGCTACGCGCTCTCGGAGGAGAGCGGCGAGATCGGGACGTTCTGCGTCTACGAAGCCGAGAGCCCGGAGGCGATCCGCAAGCACGCCGAAGACTCCGACCTCCCCTGCGACGAGATCGTCGAGATCGCGACGACCGTCGTCGTTCGCCCCGACCCGGTCGCCGCCGCCAGCTGAGCCCCCACAGTCGCCGACGGGCCGATTTCGCTCCATATAGGAGCATTTTCGTCCCGTCGGCGATCGGCGTACCTAGACTGACTTCGTGATGAGCACGCGGACCCCGCTGGTCGGCCGGGCGACCGAGCTCGCCCGCATCGGCGAGGCCGTCGAGCAGGCCCGGGGGGGCTCGGGCTCGATCCTGCTGCTCTGCGGCGAGGCGGGCATCGGCAAGAGCCGGCTGGCCGAAGAGGCCGCAGGCGCCTCGGAGCCGGCCCTGCGAGGAGCGGCGAGCGAGGGCTCCGCCGTCCCCTACGGCCCGATCGTCGCCGCCCTGCGCTCCCGTTTGCGCAACGACCCGCACGCGCTTGACGACTGCGGCTCGCTCCTCCCCCACCTCGCCCTCCTCCTCCCCGAGCTGGGCGAGCCCGCCGCCGAGAGCGAACGGGCGACGCTCTTCGAGGCGGTCCGCTGCGCCTTCGCCCACCTCAGCGCCGAGCGGCCGGCGACGGTCGTCCTCGACGACCTGCAGTGGTCCGACGAGACGACCCTGGAGCTGCTCGCGGCCCTGGCCGAGCCGCTGCGGCAGATGCCGGTCCTGGTCGTCGCCGCCCACCGCTCCGACGGCCTCCCCCGCGACCACCGGCTGCGCTGGCTGCGCAACGAGCTCCGCCGCGGCGGCCACCTGCAGGAGGTGGCGCTGGAGCCGCTCGACCGCGACGGCGTCGCCGAGCTGCTGGGGGCGCTGCTGCCGGAGCAGCCCTCCCCCGCCCTCGTCAGGACCGTCCACGACCGGACGATGGGCTCGCCGTTCTTCGTCGAGGAGCTCGTCGCCGCCATGCAAGTGAGGGACGCGCTGCGCCCGAGCAGCCGTGGGCTGGAGCTGGCCGACCGGGACGAGCTGCCGCTTCCCGACACGGTTCGGGAAGCCGTGCTCGTCGCCGCCTCCGACCTCTCCGAGGAGGCCCGCGGCGCCGCCGAGGCGGCCGCGGTCAGCGGGCCGCAGCTCGACCTCCGCCTCGCCGGCGAGCTGGCGAGCGAAGCGGGCCTCGCCGAGCTGATCGAGAAGGGCCTGCTCGAGGAGCGGGACCCGGGACGGATCGCCTTCCGCCACGCCCTGGCGCAGGAGGCGCTCTACGCCGAGGTGCCCTGGATGCGCCGCCGCGAGCTACACCGCGCGCTGGCCGAAGCGGTGGAACGGCTCGACGGCCCCAGCCTCGAGGCCGCGACCCACTGGCTCGGCGTCGGCGAGGAGCCCCGCGCCCGCGAGGCGCTGGTGCAGGCGGTGCGGGAGTCCGAACGCCTCCACGCCTACCGCGACGCGGCGCGGGCGGCGCGCCAGGCGCTCGATCTCTGGCCGGAAGACGAGGAGAGCGAGCTGCGGCTGGAGACGCTGGAGCGATACGGGCACTGCGCCGAGATCGCTGGCGAGATGGCGGAGGCGGCGAAAGCCTGGCGCGAGCTGGCAGCCGACTGCGACCGGCGCGACGACGGCGCCGGCTACGGCCAGGCGCAACGTCGGCTCGCGGCGGTCTACGTGCTGACCGGCGAGGGCGACGCCGCCCTCGCCGCGAGACGCCTTGCCGCCGAGGGCTTCGCCGCCGCCGGCCTTCCCGCGGAGGCCGCCCAAGAGCGATTGGCGATGGCCGATCACCATCGCCGCGGCGCCCGCTACGGGGAGGCGGTCGAGCTGGCTGAGGTGGCCATCGCGGAGGCGAGCGCGGCACAGCGAACCGACCTGCGCGCCCGCTTGCTCGGCCTGCGCGGCGTCGCGCAGGCCAAGGGCGGTGAATACGAGCAAGGGCTTGCCGCGGTTCAAGAGGGGCTCGAGCTGGCGCTCGAGGAGGACCTGACCCCGGTCGCGGCCGAGCTCTACCAGCGCCTCAGCCTCGTCCTCTACGACGGCGCCGACTACCGTCGCGCCGAGGAGGCGCTCGACACCGCCCTCGGCCTCTGCCCCACCGACGGCGACGCCGGCACCGAGGTCGCCTGCGTCACCTGCCTCGTCTACGTGCTGCGCGAGCGCGGCGAGTGGTCGCGGGCCGAGCAGTTGGGGCGCGAGCTGATCGAGTCCGACACCGCCGTCTGGGTGGCCGAGGGCCTGATCGGCGCGATCCACGCCTTCCAGGGGAAGCTCGCCTCCGCCCGCCGCCTGCTCACCGCCTCGCGCGCCGTCTCCTCCGCGGTCGGCCACTACAACATGTACGTCGACTCGACCACGGCGCTGGCGATGGTCGCCGCCGCCGAAGGGCTGGACAACGAGGCGGCCAGGCACTGCCGCGAGCTGCTCGCCCGTTGGGAAGAAGGAGAGGACCACCACTACTCGGTCTGGGGGATGCGCTGGGCTGCCGGCTACCACGCGTGCCGAGGCGACCGCGCCGGTGCCGGCGCCTGCACCGAGGCGCTGAGCCGGATGGCCGCCGAGGCGGGGCACCCGGACGCGCTGGCCGCCCTCGCCCAGGCGCTCGGCGAGCTGGCGCTGCTGGAAGGCGACGAGGAAGCGGCGGCCGAGCATCTCTCCCGCGCGGTCGAGCTGCACCGCAGCCTGGCGATCCCCCACGAGCGGGCCCAGATCGAACTGCGGGCGGGCGTCGTCCTCGCCGCCGCGGGCGAGCGCGAGGAGGCGCTGGAGCGGCTCTGCGACACCTACCGCAGCGCCCGCAAGCTCGGTGCCGGCCCGCTCGCCTCGACGGCGGCGCGGGAGGTGGCGGCGCTGGGCGAGTCGGTGGCGCAGCGGCTCGGCAGCCGCGCGGCGGCGGCCTCCGAAGACGGCGTCGCGCTGACCCGCCGCGAGCTCGAGGTGCTGCGCCACGTCGCAATCGGCCGCACCAACCGCGAGATCGCCCAGGAGCTGTTCATCAGCCAGCGCACCGTCGACATGCACGTCCGCAACCTGCTCGGAAAGCTCGACTGCCGCTCGCGGGTCGAGGCGAGCCACCGCGCTGGCGAGCTGGGCCTGCTGGATGCCTAGCCCGAAGGGCGCCGCGCTGCTCCTGGCTGCAGCGGCGATGCTGGCGGGCTGTGGATCGAGCGGTTCGCCTTCCACCACGACCGGCCCCTCCGGCCGCACCAACATCCACGAACGCCCGGGACAGCAGGCGACCTCGCTGCACCTCAGCGCCGCCGACTGCAAGGCGCTGGCGGCGACGGTGGCGAGGCAGGCCCGGCGCCAGGTGCGACGCCAGTCGGAGCCGACCCCGCCCAACTCCCGCTGCCAGCTCCAAGGCGGCGGCGTCCACGTCTCGATCTCCCTCGACGCCGCTTACGAGGCGCGGCAGCGGTACTCGAACCGGATCGACGAGCAGGTGCAGTTCAACGCCGCCGACCCGACGAAGGTCCCGCACGCGGTCCCCGGCGTCGGCGACAAGGGGCCCTACAACCAGTACGCGAGCTGGATCCCCGCCTACAGCACCCTCTGGGCGGTCCGCGGCAACCGCTGGCTCACGGTCGTCTACTCGGTCGCCGGCAGGACCCGCCCTCAGCGCCTGGCCGCCACCGCGCCCCTCGCCCGCCAGGCCTTCAGGCTGACGGCTCGCTAGCCGACGGCGGGATCTCGACCATCACGGTGACCGGGCCGTCGTTGATCAGCGCCACGCCCATGCAGGCGCCGAAGACGCCCTTCTTCGCCCCCAGCCGCTCGCAGAAGCGGTCGTAGAGCGGCTCGGCGATCTCCGGCCGGGCGGCGCCGGTGTAGCTGGGGCGGTTGCCGCGGCGAGCGTCGCCGTAGAGGGTGAACTGGCTGACGCAGAGGACCTCCCGCTCCCCCAGCGGCTCGTTCATCCGCCCCTCGGCGTCGTCGAAGATCCGCAGGCTCCGCACCTTCTCGGCCAGCCGATCGGCCTCCTCCTCGCCGTCGTCCACGCCGACCCCGAGCAGGACCAGCATCCCCGGGCCGATCTGAGCGACGCGATCGCCCTCGACGTCGACCGCCGCCTGGCTTACCCGTTGGACCAGTGCCTTCAGCGAGCCACCCGGACAAGCGGGCGTGCGACCGAGCCCGAGTCAGGGCGAAGACTGAGACCGCCGCTCGGCACGGAACCGACGCGCGCGCTGCTCCGGTGGTGATGACGACGGTGGTGCTTGCGCTTGACGCAGCGGTACTTGCCTTTGACCTTCTTCCGCTTGAAGCCCTTGCGGCAGTGCCTTTTCGCTTTGTGAATCGGCGACGGCAGAATCGTCGCGGGCGGCACGGTTACCGGCGGCTGGCCGCCTCCCGACGACGGCGTCCCGAGCCGGGCGTCGATTCCAGAGACCGCCTGCCCGACACTCAGCGGAATCGTGTTCGCGGCCGCCAGCGTCGCCTGGTTGTTCCAGAACTGGGTCGGGAAGCCGTCGGCGTCTTCGAAGAATTCGACCCCGAACCATTCGTTGCGGTCGAGCGAGAAGACGACCTTGTCCTGGCCCGCCGGGAGGAAGGGGATTTCGTATTCCCCTTCGAAGGTCCAGGTGCAGACCGTCAGTTCATCCGTCGCCGCGTCGATCGAGCAGACGAGGATTTCTTCCAGCCCGCCGCCGGTCGCCGCTGAGGTGACGTGTCCGGAGATCGTCGCCCCTGGGTCGAGCGCGGCGTCGATTTCTTCGACCGTTTCCCCTTCTCCGACGAGGACCGGATCGGCTTCGCTCCAACGATCGCGATGGTCGAAGTACTGGTAAGTGAGGTTCTGGCCGGTGAAGCCGGGCCAGAATTCGACCCCCCATTCGCCGGGCGGGACTTCCAGTTCGTAGGTGCCGTTGAAGCTCGTTTCGGTGCAGCCGCCAAATTCTTCATCTTCGAGGCCCCAGGCGCAGACTTCCACTTCTTCGACCGGTTCTTCGTCGGAGCTCCGGGTCACCGTGCCTTCGATCACCGATGCCCGCGCGAGCTCCGCGTCGATCCCGGTGACCGGGCCGGTGCCGACGGTCACGAATTCGGGGTAGTACTCGCTCAGGTAGCCGGTCCCTGCGGCCCAGAATTCGACTTCGTATTCGCCCGCGGGGACTGCTTCGATCGCGTAGGTCCCGTCGAGGCCCGTGAACACGCAATCGAAGAAGAATTCTTCTTCGCCTTCTGATTCAAAGCCGTAGGCGCAGACTTCGACGTTTTCGATGCCTTCATGGGTGTCGGCACCCGTGACCGTGCCTTCGATCGAACCGGTGGGAGCGGCCGAGGCAAGGGCAGGCACGAGCGCCGCGGCACAGATCGCGACGGTGAGCGCCAACAGCAATCTCCCTAGAGAGCTCAAAGCGCGCCGGAGTATATGAGCACCCGGCGGATACCTGTCAAGCGTCCAGCGCCTCGACCAGCGAGGAGGCGTCGTAGGCGCCGAAGAAGCGCTCGCCGTTGACGAAGAAGGTGGGCGTGCCGGTGGCGCCGCTGGCCGCGGCCGAGGCGAGGTCACGGGCGATGCGGTCGCGGTGGGCGCCGGAGTCGATCTCAGCCGCGATCCGCGCCGCGTCCAGGCCGAGATCCCGCCCGACCTCCAGCATCGTCTCCAGCGAGAGCTTCGGCTGGTTCGCGTAGAGGGCGTCGTAGTACTCCCAGAACTTCCCCTGGGCGGCGGCCGCCTCGCTCGCTTCCGCCGCCAGCATCGCCAGCGGGTGCCGCTCGGGGATCGGCAGGTGGCGGAAGCCGAACAGCAGCCGCTCGCCCAGCCGCTCGCGCACCCGCCGCAGGCTCTTCTGGGCGCCAAGGCAGAAGGGGCACTGGAAGTCGCCGAACATCATCAGCTGCAGCGGCGCGCCGCGCTGACCACGGATGTGGTCGATGTCCTCCAACGGGGGTGAGAGCAGTTCCGCCACCGGACACGATGTTATGTGCTCGATGAACAACGTCGAGTCGGTCTTCGTCCTCATCCTCGCCGCGGCGCTGCTGGTGCGGCTCGCCGACTACGGCAAGATCCCAGCGCCGATCGTCCTCGTCCTCGGCGGCCTCGCAATCGCTTTCGTGCCGGGCCTGCCGAGCGTCGAACTCGACCCCGACACGGTCTTCCTCGTCTTCCTGCCGCCGCTGGTCTACGCCGCCGGCTGGCGCACCTCGCCACAGGAGCTGCGGGCGGTGATGCGGCCGCTGGCGCTGCTCTCGATCGGGCTGGTCTTCGTCGCCGCCGCCGCGGTCGCCGCGGTCGCCCACGCGCTGGTGCCGGGGATGAGTTGGGCCGAGGCGGCAATCCTCGGCGCCGTCCTCGCCCCCACCGACGCCGTCGCCGCCACCTCGATCTTCCGCCGCCTCGGCGCCCCCGAGCGGGTGCGACTGCTGGTCGAAGGCGAGTCGATGATCAACGACGGCACCGCCCTCGTCCTCTACCGAATCGCCGTCGGGGTGGCGACCGGCAGCGCCTTCAGCTTCGGCGACGCGGCGCTGGAATACGTCGGCGTCTCGCTCGGCGGCATCGCGATCGGCCTCGTGGTCGGCGTCCTCTCCGACCTCGTCGTCCGCCGGCAGACCGACACGGGCCTCTCGATCGTCCTCACCGTCCTCACCGCCTACGGCGCCTACTTCGGCGCCGAGGAACTGCACGTCTCCGGCATCCTCGCCGCCGTCGTCGCCGGTCTCTACGGCGGCTACCGCTCGCACCGGGCGCTCGACGCCGACATCCGCCTCAGCGCCATCGCCTTCTGGGGCGTCCTCGTCTTCGGCCTCGAGATCACCCTCTTCGTCCTCCTCGGCCTACAGCTGCCGGACATCGTCGACACGCTGAACGAAACCTCCTCCTCCGGGGTCAGCGACCTGCTGGGCCCGGTGGCGGCGATCGCCGCTGCCTCGATCGGCGTCCGCCTCGCCTTCGTCTTCGCGATCGGCTCCGACGCCGGCGAAACCCCCGGCCAGCGCTTCGCCGTCGGCTGGAGCGGGATGCGCGGCGCCGTCTCCCTCGCCGCCGCCCTGGCGGTGCCGCTCAGCGTCGGCGCCCGTCCGCAGATCATCTTCCTCACCTTCGCCCTGATCCTCATCACCCTGGTCGGCCAGGGGCTCTCGCTGCCGTTCATCGTCCGAGCGCTGGGGCTGGAGGAGCCGCGGCGCTGGTCGGACGAAGAGGCGGTGGCGCGGATGGAGGCGGCACAGTCGGCCCTCGACCGGATCGACCAGATGGAGGACGACGAGCGCGCCTCGGAGACCCAGCTGAAGCGCCTGCGCGACCTCTACCGCGCCCGCTTCCGCATGTGCCAGGCGGTCCTGGGCGGTGAGGATCCAGAGGTCGCCGCCCGCGAACAGCGGATCGTCGACTACGGCGAGCTGAGACGAGAGCTGATTGGAATAGAGCGCGAGGAGCTGCTTGACCTGCGTCAGGCGGGTCGCTTACGCAACCAGACCCTGCGTCAGATAGAGCGCGACCTCGACCTCGAGGAGGCTCGGATCAGGAGTTGAAGAACTCCCTGGCTCTTTCGGCGACCAAGTCCGGCATCTCGTCGGCTATGAAGTGGCCGCAACCGTCGACTTTCTCGAGGGTCATGTCGTCGGCGTGGCGCTCGTAACCGGCTAGGAGATTGTGATTCAGGGCGGCGTCGCCGGTGCCGAAGAGGAGCTTGGTGGGGACTTGGAGGCGCGCTTTCGCGTAGCGGCCCTTGGCGATGCCCCGCACCTCGCGCAGGTTGAAGACCCGGTACATCTGCACCGCCGCCATTGCCCGCTCCGGCTCCATGAAGGTGTCGGAGAAGGCGTGGAGGGTGGCGTCGTCCCAGGCCTCGCGGCGCACCGAGCCGCCGGCGAGGACTTTCGGCACGAACTTGCCGCTGCGGTGGAGGCGGTAGCCGATCCCCGGGCTGAGGATCAGCCACTGGTACCAGAAGCGCCAGAGGTGCGGCGCCATCGCCCGCATGCTCGTCCAGGGCGGCAGGATGTTCAGCGCCAGGTAGCGCTGGAAGCGCTCCGGCTCGCGCAGGCAGAGGAGGAAGCCGATCCAGGCGCCCCAGTCGTGGCCGACCAGCTTCACCCGCTCCAGGCCGAGCTCGTCGAGGACGGCGAGCACGTCGTCGGCGAGGCTCTCCTTCTCGTAGCCGTCCGCGGGAGCCTCGGACCAGCCGAAGCCGCGCTGGTCGAGGGCGATGACGCGATGGCGGTCGGCCAGCGCCGGCATCAGGTTGCGCCACTCGTACCAGTGCTGCGGCCAGCCGTGCAGGCAGAGGACGACGTCGTCGCCGGCCCCCGCTTCGGCGTAGTGGAAATCGATCCCGCGGGCGCGGACCTGGTGGTGGGTGACCCCGTCGACGTGCGGCAGACCGCTCACGACCGACAGCCTACGGACAGCGACCGGCCGCGCGCCGGGAAGTCGCGCCGGTCGCCCGCCCCCTTCCGCTCAGTGCAGCGCGGTCGCTGCTGCCTGGCGGAAGTCGTTGAGCACTTCCTCCATCGCTCCGACCTCGCAGGGAACGCCTTCCGGCCAGGGCTTTTCCGGGTGCTCCTGCAGCGTCTTCAGGCCATTGCCGCTGATGATCGCGACGACGACCTCGTCGGGGCCGAGCTTCCCTTCCTGGGCGAGACGGGCGGTCGAGGCGATCGTGGTGCCGCCGGCCGGCTCGGTGAGGATGCCCTCGGTCGCGCCGAGCAGGTCGATCGCGCCCCAGATCTCCTCGTCGGAGACCGCCGCCGCCGAGCCACCCCGGGAGCGGACCGCGTCGACGACGAGGGCGCCGTCGCCGGGGGCGCCGATTGCCAGCGAGTGCGCCGCCGTCTCCGGCGTCTGCGGCTCGATCTCGCCGCCGCTGCGGATCGCGGTGGCGATCGGCGAGCAGCCGCTCGCCTGGGCGATGTCGATCTTCGAGCCCGCCGTCTCGGCGAGGCCGACCTTCTCCAGCTCGAGCAGGCCCTTGTGGACGCGCGAGGAGAGGGTGCCGCCGGCGGCGGGGATGACGAAGTGGTCGGGCGCCTTCCAGCCCAGCTCCTCGACGACCTCGAAGGCCATCGTCTTCGCCCCCTCGGCGTAGAACGGGCGCAGGGTGATGTTGGCGAACTCCATCCCGGTGGTGATCGCCAGCTCGCGGCAGGCGCGGTTGGCCTGGTCGTAGTTGGCGTCGAGCTGGACCACCTGGGCGCCCATCCCGCGGCAGGCCTTGGCCTTCCCCTTCTCCATGTTGCCCGGGTAGAAGATGTAGGGCTTGGCGCCAGCCTGGGCCGCCAGCGAGGCGACGGCGGTGCCGACGTTGCCGGTGGAGACGCAGCCGACCTCGTCTTTGCCCAGCTCCAGGAGGCGGGCGATCGCCATCCCGACGACCCGGTCCTTGTAGGAGAGCGAGGGCCGGTTGGTCGAGTCGTCCTTCAGATAGAGGTTGCTGAGGCCGAGCTCGGCGCCGAGCCGCTCGGCGTGGATCAGCGGCGTTTTGCCGGCGAACTGGGCGACCCGCTGCTGGGCGCGACGGTTGAGGATCGGAAGCAGCTCCTCGAAGCGCCAGATGTTCCCGGGCCGGCCCTCGAGGCCGCGCTCGGCGATGCGCTGCTTCGCCAGCTCGTAGTCGTAATCGACATCGAGGCCTTCGCCGCAGGCCGGGCACTTGAAGGCGGTGTCCAGCAGCGGCGTCCGGTAGCCGCAGTCGCGGCAGGTGAGTTCAGTGGCGCAGGAGCTGGTCCGGAGCCCATAGGGCTCGCCGAGATGCGGATTTGCCGCGTCACTCATGACTCCTCCTTTGCCGCCGATCCCCTCGGCGCTCGTCGAACAATCGCACGGGTATAACACATGGTTAGCTGCTGCTCAATGGTTTCTGCGTAAAAAAGCCGTTACCGCCAGATGCGGCTCTCCGAGCACGGTAGCGAAACAAGGGGCGCGCGGAAACGCATATAAATGTGTCGTCTGTAGAGTTTCTGTCCGCAAACGCAAAGGATTTACCGGAATGACCCCCCAGGAGCGCTTCGCCATCAACCTTCGCCGGGCCCGCGCCGAGGCCGGCGTCTCGCAGGAAGAGCTCGGCTACATGTGCGATCTGCATCGCACCGAGGTCTCGCTGCTCGAGCGAGCCGGGCGCGAGCCGCGCCTGGCGACGATCGTCAAGCTCGCCGGGGCGCTGAAAGTGAAGCCGGCCCAGCTCTGCGAAGGGATCTCCTGGCTGCCGAAGGCGCGGCGCTTCGAGGTCAAACGGCCGCCGAAGCAATAAAGAAGGGGCGGGAGCCACCCCATGAAGGCTGCCCGCCCCTTGATGCGATCGGGAGGTCGATGAAGGGAGGCGGGGCGACATCGGCCGTGCCGACGTGACCAGGATCCGTCATGACGATTTAGATCCTGGCTCAGGATTGGTCCTCCTTTGCCACCCCAAGGCGGTTTCCCAAATCCGAGGCCCCGCCTCCTTCACCGGTTGATCGCCCGGCAAGGCAATTCATAACACACCCGCGTGTTTCGATCAAGGGGTTTTGCTCAATCGAGCCGGATGCACTGGTATCTCCGCCTCCACTGGCCAAACCTCCAGCGCCTCGGCGCTGTCCTCGACGCCCAGCGCCACCAGCAACTCCTCGGCGGCGTGCGGGGCGAATGGGAGCAGGGTCCTGGCCAAAAGGACGAGTGCGGCCAGCTGGGCCTCGGCGTCGGCGCGGTCGAGCTGGCCGCGGCGTTTGACCACCCGCTTCTCGAAGTCCTGGATCCGCTCGAAGAGGCGGGTGATGTTGCGGACCGACTTGTGCATCTGCAGCTCTGCGGTGTCCTCGGCGATCCGCGCGAGGCCGTTCTCGCACCATTTGCGCAGGCGGTCGCGCATGTGCTCGGTGTCGGCGGCGGCATCCGGGTCGTGCGCGAGAGCCTCCAGCCCGGCGACGCGCTCGTGCGTGTAGTTCCAGAGGCCGCGGAGGAAGCGGGCGGCGAAGCGGACCGCGCCGTCGCTCCAGTTCAGCGTCTTCGCCGGCCCCGCCGCGTACAGCACAGCCAACCGCACGGTATCTGCGCCGTGCTCGGCGACCAGCTCGTCGGGGTTGACGACGTTGCCGAGGTGCTTGCTCATCTTGCGGCCGTCGGCGATCACCATCTCGTGGAAGAGGCAGCCGGCGAACGGCTCCCCCTCCCCCATGAAGGCGAAGGGGCCGATGTGGCGCAGCGCCTTGGTGACGACGCGCTGGTCGAAGACGAAGCCGCCGCTGTCGTTGCCGGCGACCAGCCGCTCCGACGGCAGCCACTTCTCCAGGTCGGGATGGGTGAACATCTGCTCGTCGCGGTCCTCGGGCGGGACCGCGGCCGGCACCCAGAGCCAGAGCGCGTCGAAGTGGCAGTCGAGGGTGTCGGTCTCGCGCTTGGCGGCACCGCCGCACTTGGGGCACTCGACGTCGACGAAGTCGGGGCGCTCGGCGAGCGGGTTGCCTTCGCCGGTCGGCCTGATGTCGCGCGGCAGGACGACCGGCAGGTCCTCCTCGGGGACCGGCTGCGGGCCGCACTCGTCGCAGAGGATCACCGGGATCGGCGTCCCCCAGGAGCGCTGGCGGGAGATCGAGAAGTCGTTGGCGCGGTAGCGGGTGGTCTCGCGGGCGCCGTCTACAGGAGCGGGCGCGGGGCCCTCCCCCTCCTCGGGCGCGGCCGGGGCCTCGACCCGCTCGAGCCGCTCGGCGAGGTCGCGATCGGCCTCGTCGATCGCGGGGATCCCCAGCGCCGCGGTCGGCCCGAAGCGGGCGTCGACCAGCGGCGTCACCGCAACCGGCAGCTCCTCGCCGTCCGGGCCGGCGATCGAGAGGCCGGTGTCGACCAGCGGCACCGAGCGGGCGTCGCGGGCGCTGCGCTCCCAGCCGCCGGAGCGCATCTTCTCCAACTCCTCGCGCACCGACTCGTCCGCGATCCAGGCGTCGACGTCGGGGTGGCGCGGCGAGAGCAGGACGAAGCTGGCGTGACCGGCGAACTTGCGGTGCGGCGTGAAGGCCGTCAGCGAGCGGCCGTCGCCCTGCAGGTCCAGCTCGACCCCCTCGGAGCGGCCGAGGATGTAGCGCTGGGTCGCGAGCGAAAGCTCGTCCCACTTGCCGCCCTGCTCCAGCAGCGCGAGGTTGCGGTCGTTCTCCTCCAGGTAAGGGGTGATGCGCAGGAACCAGGTCGGGCGGCGGATCAGCCGCACCTCGTTGTGGCAGCGCCAGCAGCGGCCGTCCTCGACCTGGATCGAGGCGAGGGTGGTCTGGCAGGTGTCGCACCAGTCGACGGTGGCGTCGTCGCGGTAGATCAGATCGCGATCCCAGAGCGTGTTGAAGAGCCACTGCGACCAGCGGTACTGGCCCTCGTCGGAGCTGTAGAAGACGCGGTCGTAGTCGAAGGAGAAGCCGAGCCGCTTCATCTGCCCGAGCATCCGCTCGCCGCACTCGGCGACCCAGTCGGCGGGGGGCTCCTGGCGCTCGATCGCCGCCAACTCGGCCGGCAGCCCGAAGGCGTCGAAGCCGAAGCCGAACAGGACCGCGTCGCCGCGGCCGCGGCGGAAGCGTGCGTAGGCGTCGCCGATCGAGTAGTCGCGGACGTGGCCCATGTGCAGGTTGCCCGAGGTGAATGGGCTCGAGGGCTTGACGTAGACGTGCTCCTGGCCCTCTTTGGGCGTGGGCGCGGCGAGGTCGCCGCGCTGCTGCCAGGACTGCTGGCGGGCGGGCTCGATCGCCTGGGGGTCGTAGTTCGGTCTGCTCGTCATTTCAAGGAAGGGTAATGGGGGTCGTGTGCCCCTCCCCAGACACAAGCTCGCCTATGGCTCGTTGTTGAGTGTCTGGGGAGGGGCACACGACCCCCTACCTGCACTCAGGCGAAAGTCCACAACTTGTTGCCGAGGAAGTTGAACGGCATGGCGAAGGCGACCGCTATGGCTTGGGCAGCTAGTTCACCAGTCATGTGGTTGGAGATGAGGAGCTCCAGGACGGCGATGTTGAGGCCCAGGGAGGCGAGGCTGACGGCGAAGAAGCGGGCGGCCTGGAAGTGGGCCGGGCCGTCGCCGGGGCCGAAGGTCCAGTAGCGGTTCCAGAGGAAGTTGTTGGTGATGGCGACGCAGAAGGCGCCGACCGCCGCGACCGCGTGGTGGACGCCGAAGCTGCCCGCCAGCAGGGCGAAGACGGCGAGGTTGATCAGGTAGCCGGAGCCGCCGACGAGGCCAAACTTGCACAGCTGCACCCAGCTGGCCGGGCGGCGGGCGGCGGCGCCGATCCGATAAGCGAGTTCGGTGGCGGGGCTCATCGCGGACGGGCCAGGTTAGCGGGAGGGCCGGGTGCGCCCGTTTTCCTCGCGCCTGCGTAGTCTTCCCGCTCCGATGCGGGTAAAGACTGCAACCGTGGTGGCCGTCGCCCTGGCCGCCGTCGCCGTAGCGCTGGCGATCGCCTTCGGCGGCAAGGAGAGCTCCGACGCCGCCCAGGCGGAGAGCGGCCGGGTGCCAGGCGAACCGGCGGTGGAAGTCACCTCCCCCCGCAACGGGGCCCGCCAGACCGCCCGTGCGGTCGTGGTCAAGGTCGGGGTCGAGAACTTCGAGTTGGCGCCGCACCAGTTCGGCAGCGAACCGCAGCTCGGCGAGGGCCACCTGCGCTTCAGCCTCAACCGCGTCCCCGACTGCGTCGACCCGAAGAAGCTCGAAGACGCGATCAACAGCCCGCTCGGCAAAGGCCGCCTGCAGGGGAAGTCGTTCGACTACGCCAAGTACTCGGGGCCGAACGGGGCCCTGGCCGAGCGGATCGGCAGCGCCGGCAGCTACTCCCCCGCCACCCGGCCGGAGATCTACTACCACGACCTCCCCCCCGGCTTCTACCGCCTGATCGTCAACCTCGCCCAGAACAACGGCGCCGCCAGCCAGGTCCACGCCGTCACCAACTTCCAGATCCTGCAGCCGCCCGGACACCACGCGAAAAAGTGCGAAGACGGCAAAGTGCCGAGCGCCAAGGCCGCCGCGCGCCTGGAATAGCGCCGCAGACGGCAATACTTCACTTTGTATAGTCGGTGGGTGCGTACCTACCGCCGACTGATGGGATACCTGCGCCCCTACCGGGCGCAGCTGTGGGGATCGCTGGTCTTCGCCTGGGCGGCGATGGGGATGACGGTGCTGATCCCGTGGCTGATCGGCAAGGCGGTCAACGCGATCGAGAGCGGCAACAAGCCCGACCTCCTGCCGCTGGCGCTGGCGATCATCGGCGCCGGCATCCTGCGGCTGGGGCTGACCGTGGTGCGGCGCTTGGTCGCCGGCAAGGTCTCGCTGGCGGTCGAATTCGACCTGCGCCAGCAGTTCTACGCGCATCTGCAGCGGCTCGACCTCGGCTTCTTCGATGGGCAGCAGACGGGGCAGCTGATGTCGCGGGCGACCGTCGACCTGCAGGCGATCCGCTTCTTCCTCGGCTACGGGCTGATCTTCATCACCCAGAACCTGCTGACGATCACCCTGGCGGCGTTGGTGATGATCGTCGTCAACCCACTGCTGGCGCTGGTGGCGCTGATCCCGGCGCCGTTCGTCGTTCTCACCGCCAGCCGCTACAACCTGCTCTCCCGCCCGGCCCAGCAGGAGGTCCAGCAGCGGATCGCCGAGCTGACCGCGGAGGCGGAGGAGAACGTCTCCGGGATCCGCATCGTCAAGGCCTTCGCCCGCGAGGAGCACCAGTACCGTCGCTTCCAGCGCGCCGTCGCCCGCGTCTTCGACCAGAGCATCTACGCGACCCGGCTGCAGGCCACCTTCTCGCCGCTGATCGGGCTGCTGCCGCAGATCGGGATCGCCCTGGTGCTGCTGATCGGCGGTCGCGAGGTGATCAACGGCAGCCTCAGCCTCGGCGCCTTCGTCGCCTTCTACACCTACGTGCAGATGCTGGCCGGGCCGATGCGCTCGCTGGGGATTGCCCTGGGAATGGCCCAGCGCGCCGTCGCCTCCGGCAACCGCATGTTCGAAATCATCGACCGCGAACCGGCGATCCAGAGCCCGCCCGAGGCCCCGCCGCTGCCCGCAGGCGGCGGCGCCGTCGAGCTGCGCGGCGTGACGCTGCGCTACGACGGCGGCTCCCCCTCCCTGACGAACGTCGACCTGGCTGTCGAGGCCGGGAAGACGGTGGCGCTGGTCGGGCCGTCGGGGTCAGGGAAGACCAGCCTGGTCGGGCTGATCGCCCGGCTGTACGACCCGAGCGAGGGGTCGGTCCTGGTCGACGGCGCCGACGTGCGCTCCGTCGACGTCGGCTCGCTGCGCTCGCAGATCGCCTTCGTCGCCGACGACAGCTTCCTCTTCACCGCCACTGTCGCCGAGAACATCGCCTACGCGCGGCAGGAGGCGACGCTGGAGGAGATCGAAGCCGCCGCCCGCCGCGCCCAGGCCGACGGCTTCATCGGCGAACTGCCCGACGGCTACGAGACCCGCGTCGGCGAGCGCGGCCTCACCCTCTCCGGCGGCCAGCGCCAACGGGTCGCGATCGCCCGCGCGCTGCTCGCCGACCCGCGCATCCTCATCCTCGACGACGCCACCTCCTCGGTCGACGCCACGACCGAGGCGGCGATCAAAGCCGGCCTGCGGGAGGCGATGGCCGGGCGGACGACCTTCATCATCGCCCACCGCCTCTCCACCGTCTCGCTCGCCGACGAGATCGTGGTGATGGACGCGGGGACGATCGTCGATCGCGGCAGCCACGAGGAGTTGATGGAGGGCTGCGGCTTCTACCGCGAGATCGCCGAGCACGGGCTCGCCGACTCGGTCTTCCTCCAGCGCGACCTCGAGGGGCGCGAGGAGATGGCGAGGCTGTGACCAACCTGGGCAACATCGGCCGGCTCTTCCGCGACCTCTGGCGCCTCATCCGCGGCCAGGACCAGCGGGCGCGCAAGGTGCGCTGGATGATCGGGCTGCTGCGGCCCTATCGGACCCGCCTGATCCTGATGCTCACCGCGCTGCTGCTGGAGACCGGCGCCGCGCTCGCCCCTCCCTACCTGCTGGGGAAGGCGATCGACAGCGGCATCAGGGCCGGGGACGTCGGCGCGCTCGACCTGATCGTCGTCGCCTTCGTCATCTCTGTCGTCCTTTACGCGGTCGCCACCTACTGGGAGACCTATCTGGTCGGCTGGGTGGGGACGCGGGCGCTGCAGGACCTGCGCGAGCGGATCTTCGCCCACCTGCAGGCGATGTCGATCGGCTTCTTCACCCGCCGCAGCCCAGGGGTGCTGATCTCGCGGATGACCAACGACGTCGAAGCGCTCAACCAGCTGGTGACCAGCGGCCTGGTGACGATCTTCAACAGCACGCTGACGCTGGTCGGGGTGGTGGTGATCATGCTCTTCCTCGACGTCAAGCTGGCGCTGATCACCTTCATCACCTTCCCGCTGCTGGCGGTGGCGAGCGTCATCTTCCGGATCGTCTCCGCCGGCACCTATCGCGCCACCCGCGAGCGGATCGCAGCGGTCACCGCCTACCTGCAGGAGACGCTCAGCGGCGTGCGGGTCGTCCGCAGCTTCGGCCAGGAGAACCGCCACCAGACCGAGATGACCGCGCTGAACGAAGAGAACCGCGACGTCAACATGAAGACGGTTTATCTCAACGCCTCCTACTTCCCGGCGGTCGAATTGCTGGCGGCGGTGGGGACGGCGGTGATCCTGCTCTACGGCGGCAGCCAGGCGATCGAGGGGGCGATCGAAGTCGGCGTCGTCGTCGCCTTCGTCGGCTACCTGACCCGCTTCTTCGAACCGATCCAGGAACTGTCCCAGCTCTACACGACCTACCAGCAGGGGATGGCGGCGCTGGACAAGATCTTCGACCTGCTGGACACCGCGCCGGACATGGTCGACGCTCCCGGTGCGATCGACCCGGGGACGTTGCGGGGTGAGATCGAGCTCGAGGGCGTCTGGTTCTCCTACGCCGACGTGCCCGCCTCCGCGGACGGCACCGAGCCGGGCGAGGTCGACTGGGCGCTGCGCGACGTCGACCTCCACGTGCCGCCGGGGCAGACGCTGGCGCTGGTCGGCGCCACCGGGGCGGGCAAGTCGACCTTCGCGAAGCTGGTCGCGCGCTTCTACGACCCGCAGCAGGGGACGGTGCGCGTCGACGGCCACGACCTGCGCGGGGTTCAGCAGCGGGCGCTGCGGCGCCAGCTCGGGATCGTCCCCCAGGAGGGCTTCCTCTTCTCCGGCAGCGTCCGCGAAAACGTCGCCTTCGGGCGGCCGGAGGCGAGCGAGGAGGAGATCGAATCCGCGATCGCCGCCGTCGGCGCCACCGAGTTCGTCAAAGCCCTTCCGCAGGGTCTCGACACCGAAGTCGGCGAGCGCGGCATCCAGCTCTCGGCCGGCCAGCGCCAGCTCGTCGCCTTCGCCCGCGCCCTCCTCGCCGAACCCCGCATCCTCATCCTCGACGAGGCCACCTCCAACGTCGACGTCCGCACCGAGAAAACGATCGAGCGCGGCCTCGAGCGCCTCCTCCACGGCCGCACCGCCATCGTCATCGCCCACCGCCTCTCCACCATCCGCCGTGCCGGCAAGATCGTCGTCCTAGAGCAAGGCCAAATCGCCGAGCAAGGCACCCACGACGAACTAATCGCCGCCGGCGGCCCCTACTCCAAGCTCTACGGCGCCTGGTCCGAATCAGCCGCCTAGGGAACGTGGAACGAAGCGCGCACCAGCGCTTCCGAGTTTGAGCACACCCTGGTGTGTCGAAAGTCGGAAGCGTTCAGCTCGACTCGAAGATCGGCAGCTGTCGCTGGAGGGGTGGGTGTCCCTCTCGCGCCCGGCGTCCTGTTCCTCGCAAAGACCACTCGGCGAGAGAAGGCCAGTTAGAGGCGAGGAACCCAGGAAGCGAGAGGGACACCCACCCCTCCCACCGCCAGATCAGCCGGGTCCTACTCCGCCCGATTCGGAGCCACCCATTTCGCCTCCGCCGCCGCCTTCGGGCGCGACTTCGGCACCGCCGCCGGCGCCGCCGGTTTCAGGGGCGGCTTCTTCTTCGGGGACGATTTCTTCTTCGGGGGCCGCTTCTTCGAATTCAGGTTCGGCTTCGACCCCGCCTTCTTCTTCGACCCCGCCTTCGGGTTCTTCGCCGGTGCCGGAGGTGCCGCTGGGCGTCACCGCGCCGGGCCCTTCGCTGCACTGTTCGAAGCCGTAGATTTCCGCCTGGGTCTGGAATTCTTCGAGCGCCGGGGTCGCTTCGGTCGCCGCTTCGCCGAGCGCTGCGGTGTCTTCGCGTTCGGCCGCGAGCTTCACTTCGCCCTCGACCTTGGCCAGCTCTTCCGCCGCTTCGGTGAATTTCATGTAGCTGCTTTCGGCACCTTCCGGCGTCCCCAGTTCCTGCAGCCGTTCGACCATCCCCGTGTAGAGGTTGGCGGTTTTTTCGATCGTTTCCGGCACCGCGCTTTCTTCCGGTTCGGAGCCCAGCGCCCCGACCGCGGCGTTGGTCTCGGCGCAGATGTCGTCGCCCTGTTCGATCAGCTCGGCTTTCGTCAGCTTTTCCGGTTCTTCGGTGGTCGTCGCGGCGGTCGTTTCGGTTTCGCCGCCACCGCCGCCGCAGCCGGCGATCGCCAGCGCGACCAGCGCGGCGAGCAGAAGCAGGATCGTTTTGTTGCCGAGGCTCCTCATGGGGCGAAGCTAGCAAGGCGATTGGACGCCTTTGCAGGGTGATTAGGTGGCGTGGCTTTCACTGCGGCCCAGGGACTCGAACCCCGACTACCTCGTCCAGAGCGAGGCGTGCTGCCATTACACCAGGCCGCAACGGCTGTTCTCAGGATATCGACGCAAGATCGGCGACGGGGTCTTCGAGCTGCGCCACGGCGCCCGACACGTCGACTCCCTCGGCCAGCATCCGCCGCGCCTCGGCCAGGTCCTCCGAGCTACCGACGCTGAGGCAGCCGGCGACGCGACCGCCCTGCAGGTACCAGACCGAGAACTCACCGCCGTCGCGGTCGCCGCGCCAGACTTCCCGGTCCCACTCGTAGGCCGGCCCGACGTACTCGAGGCTCGCCCAGTCGGCGAGGTCGCTGAAGAAGTAGGGGACGACGTCGTAGTCCTCTTCGGCGCCGAGCATGTTGGCGGCGGCCCTCGCCCCCTGCTGCATCGCCACGTCCCAGTGCTCGACGTGGATGCGGCGGCCGTGGACGACGCTCTCGTACGAGCAGCAATCGCCCGCCGCGTAGATCCCCGCGGCCGAGGTCTGCAGCTTCGAGTCGCAGACGATGCCGCCGTCGCCGACCTCGAGCCCCGCTCGCTGGGCCAGCATCGCGTCCGCCCGCACCCCGGCGCCGACGACGACCGCGTCGCACTCGACCGCCAGCCCGCTCTCGGCGATCACCGCCCTGACCCGCCCGTCGCCCTCGAAGGCGCTCAGGGTCTCGCCGCCGTGGAAGGTCACCCCGTGCTCTTCCAGCCGCTCCTGGAACCAGCGCCCGGCCTCCTCGCCGAAGGTCCGCGACAGCGCCACGTCCTCCATCGCGATGATCGTGCACTTGGTCCCCCGCGCGGTCAGCGAGGCCGCCACCTCGCAGCCGATGTAGCTGCCGCCGACCAGGACCACGTGCTCGGCCCCCTCGGCGTCGGCACGGATCGCGTCGGAGTTGCCGAAGGCGCGCAGGTAGTGGATGCCCTCGTTCTCGGCCCCCTCGACCCGGAGGATGTTGACCATCGCCCCGGTCCCGATCAGCGCCTTGCCGAAGCCGACCTCCTCTCCGCCCTGGACCTTCGCCGTCCGCGCCTCAGGGTCGAGCGACATCACGTTGCGCCCGGTCAGCAGCTCGACGCCGTTCTCCTCGTACCACGAGGGCGGGTTGACGTAGGCGTCCTCGCGGCTCGCCTCGCCGCGCATGTACTCCTTCGAGATCGGCGGCCGTTCGTAAGGCGGCTCGGGCTCGCGCCCGACCAGCAGGATCGAGCCGTCGGCGCCGCGTCGGCGCAGCTCCGCAGCGCAGTGGGCGGAGGCCATGCCCCCGCCGATCAGCAGGAAATCGACTTCACGATCGGCCATCGCACAAAGCTCCTATCCGGTTGGTCTCCGAACCCCTACCCGGTTAGCGTCGGTTACTACGACGGTCTTACCCGCCGTCAGCCCCGTTGCCCTGGGGGCCGAAGAGCGCCTTCAGGTCGTCCTCTTTGCCCGGATCGAGCACGGCGAGCACCTCGTCGCCCTCCTCCAGCACGGTGTCGGCGCTGGGGACGAAGCCCTTGCCGGAGCGCAGGACCGAGATCAGCAGGCTGCCTTCGGGCATGTGCAGGTCGCCGACCCGGCGCCCGGTCACGCCCGAGTCCTTGCCGAGCAGCATCTCGATGATCTCCAACTGCTCCTCCTGCAGGTCGAGCAGGTGGACCAGCCCGTACTCGGGCACCTCGTGCTCGAGCAGGCGCAGGATCAGGTCGGTCGCCGAGACCGAGGGCTTTATCTTGAGCAGGTCGAAGTGCTGGCGGTTGCGCGGGTTGTTGACGCGGGCGATGATCTGGTCGACCAGGTACTTCTCCTTCGCCACCTGGCAGATCAGCATGTTGTCCTCGTCGTCGCCGGTGACCGCGATCACCATGTCGGCGCGCTGGATCCCGGCCCGCTCCAGCACCCAGAGCTCGGAGGCGTCGCCGTAGGAGACGTTGTGCTCGAGCTCCTGCTCGACGGTCAGGTAGCGGCGCCGGTCGCTCTCGATCAGCGTCACCTCGTGCCCTTTGTCGAGCAGCTCCCGGGCCAGGTTCCATCCCACCTTGCCCGCTCCGACGACGATGATGTACATGCTCTTCCCGGTTCTCCCTAGACCGTTGCCGCGGCGTCGTCAGCAGTCCCGCCGCGATCGGCCGCCTCGCGCACCGCGCTCTCCAGCATGTCGATCGCGACCCGGGTCGGGCAGACCGTGTGCAGCCCCTGGCGCTGGTACCACTCGGCCCGCAGCGGGTCGAGCACCCGCGCCACCACCGTCGGCACCTCGTAGCGCCGCTGGGCGATCTGGGCGATGACGATGTTGGTGTTGTCGCCGTCGGTGGAGGCGATGAAGACGTCGGCCTGCTCGATCCCGGCGGCCTCCAGCGCCTCGGCCTCCAGCCCCGCCCCGACCGTGAACTGGCCGCCGAGGTCCTCCCAGCTCTTCTCCAGGCCGACCTCGAGCCGCGCGTGCGACTCCGGGTCCTCGTCGAGGCAGGAGACAGAGTGGCCCTCGCGGAGCATCGCCCGCGCCACCGAAGAGCCGACGCGGCCGCAGCCGACGATCAAGACGAACATGGGCGGGATACTAGAGGCAGCGGGGGGCTATTCAGGTTCCGGCGGCGCCGTGAGCAGGACCCGACAGGGGGCTTTCTTCAGCACGTACTCGGTCGCCGCCCCGATCTCGGCCGGCTTGGCGGCGCCGATGCCGCCGAACACGCCGCCGCCACGGACCTTCGTCGGCGGCTCGCCGCCGATCACGATCGCTTCCGCGTGTCCCCGGCGTGCCGCCTCGAGGATGCCGGCACCGACCTTGCGGGCGCGGATCACGTCGGTTCTCACCTCGACGTCCTCGTACTCCTCCCCCACCTCGCGCGCCCGCGCCAGCGCCCGCCGCGCCTGCTCCTCGCGCTCCTTCGGCAGCTTCGCGTCGAGCGGCAGCGTCAGCGGCACCTCGATCACGTAGACGACGTCGAGCCGCGAGGTCCCCTCGTCGCGACCCCCGTCCGAGTCGGCCGCCGCCAGCCGCCCGGCGGTGGCGACGATGTCGTCGTCGAACCTGGTCCCGAAGACCGGCACGAGGATGTTGCTGAATTCGATCTCCGGCACCTGCTTGGTCAGCGCCCGCTCGGTGACCGAGACCCGCTTGGTCAGCGTCGTCCCCTCGAAGACCTTGCGGTAGACGACGTAGAAGACGAGCCCGAAGGCCATCCAGGCGAGGCCGACCCAGCGCGCGGTCGAGTGGTAGGCGAGGACGCTGACGAAGGCGAGGCCGCTGAGGATCGCGGCGACGACCGCCGGCAGCGGCACGGTGGCGACGCCCCAGTGGAAGCCGAAGGGGATCCGGAACGGCCGCCGCCGGTCGGGTTGCTTTACCCGCAAGCGGATGATCGAGAGGTGGGCGATCGTGATCGCCAGCGTCGCCCCGAAGGCGTAGATGCTGGCCAGCAGCTTGACGTTGGTGGGGATGACGAGGCCGATCGCGATCACGCCGCTGATCGCAATTGCCACGTAGGGCGTGGCCGTGCGGCGGTCGAGTTTGCCGAGCCAGCTGGGGATCTGGCGATTGATCGCCAGCGTGTAGATGTGGCGGGAGACGCCGAGCATCGAGGTGCTGGCGGCCCAGATCAGCACCGGCGTGGCGATCACCATGACCAGCCAGCGCATCGTGTCGGCAACCCAGGCCGGGTGGTATTGCGAGACCACCCCCAACACCGGCTCCTCGACGAATTCGCCGCCGAGGGCGGTGTGCAGCCCGTCGGGGCCGGCCACCACCGGCACCGCCATCAGCGCGATCGCCGCCATCAGCGCGTAGACAAGCGGAACCCCGACGGCGCCGATCGCGGCGACCCGGCGCAGGTCGTCGCGGCCGACGTCGATGTCGGGCGCCAGGTCCGAGGCGGCCTCGATCCCGGCATATGCAAGCATCGCCACCACCGCGGCGTAGACGACGTTCTTGAAGCTCGGCGAGGTGAAGAGGTCGATGTGTTCGGTCAGCCGGTCGGGGTGCATCACGACCAGCGCCCCGACGACGATCACCGCCAACTGCAGGCCGAGGTCGGCGAGGGCGAGGAAGACCAGCGAGGCCTGGCGCTCGCGGCCGGTGACGTTGAGGATGTTGAGGACGCAGACCCCGACGATCACCGCCGTCGCGATGCCGACCTCCCAGCCCGGGTCGGCGAAGTCGCCGGAAATCGGCTCCAGGTAATGCGGCACCGAGATCGCCGCCAGGGCGATCACGATCAGGTAGTCGATCAGGATCGCCCAGCCGGCGATGAAGGCGATCAGCTCGTTGAAGGCGTGGCGGGCGAAGGTCGAGGAGCCGCCGCGCTCGCGGAACATCGCCCCGCCCTCGACGTAGGTGAGCGTGGTGAGGCCGAAGAGGAGGCCGGCGGCGAGGAAGATCAGCGGCGTCAGGCCGAGGCCGCGGTCGGCGACGACGCCAAGGGCGAAGTAGATCGAGAAGCCGACCGCCGAGTAGGCGGCGGCGAAGAGCCAGGGGACGCCGAGGCCGCGCTCGAGGATCGGCTCGGCGCGGGGCTCCTCGGGCCGGCGCGGGCTCTCGGCTCCGCCCTCGGCCGGGGTGCGGCCGTCGCCGCTGGCGCCGTCGCTCATCGCCCCATCCTCGCGCCTGCCCAGAGGCGGCCGGCGCCGACGCCGACGAAGGCAAGGCCCATCAGGAAGCCGAGCGAGAGCGGCCCGCCGCCGCCCGCGAGGGTGACGACCAGCACCGCCAGGCCGATCGCGATGAAGACGAGCGAGAAGGCACGGACGGCGCCGCGGTAGACCCGCTCGCCGCTCACGGCACCATCTCCGCCAGCGCCGCGCCCGGGATCGCCTGCGGCTTTTCGGTCGGGTCGGAGACGATGATCACCCGGCAGGGGCGCTCGCCGAGGATCGTCTGCAGGGTCTTGTCGTACTGCGGCGCGCCGTTGCGGTAGCTGAGGCCCATGACGATCGCCTCCGCCTTGATCTCGTCCGCCTCCTCGGAGACCGAGTAGCCGGCCTGGCCGGGCCGCACCCGCGCCACGTGGCCGGTCACGCGCTGGCCGCCGATCAGCTTCGCCTCCTCGATCTTGCGCTGCGCCTCGCGCTCCTGGTCGGGCATCTCCGCCTTCAGCGGCAGGTTCGTCGGCACCGTCATCATCGAGTGGACGTGGATGCCGCGGCGGCGCTTGCCGGCGAGCTTTATCGCGGTCGCCACCATCTCCGGCGAGAATTCTTCGTCGTCCTCGAAGGCGACCAGCACGCTTCGGTACTCGACCTCCTCGACCCCGAGCGGCTCCGGCAGCACCACCTTCACGGTCTTGGTCAGCGGCAGCTGCTGGTTGCGGCGGTAGAGGACGTAGACGGCGATGCCGAGCACCATCCAGCCGGTGCCGACGAAGAGCGTGCGGGGATTGAGGGCCATGACGACGATCCAGGCGGCGAAGGTGCCGAGGCCGCCGAGGACCGCCGTGATCGGCACGTCGAAGCCAAAGGCGTGGAAGTTGCCGAGCGGCTTCCAGGTGCGCTCGCGGTCGGGGTATTTGCGGCGCAGCTGGATCACCGCGACGTGGGCGATCGTGAACGAGAGCATCGCCCCGAACGAGTACATCGTCGCCAGGAAGTCGGTCTGTCCCGGCAGCAGGGTGATGATCGCGATCGCACCGAAGATGAGGATCGCGATGTAGGGGGTGCGGTACTTGGGATGGACCTGGCGCAGGGCCTCGGGCAGCTGGCGGTGTTGGCCCATCGAGTAGGTGAGGCGAGAGACGCCGATCAGTCCGGCGTTGGTGGCGATCAGCAGGATCACGGCGGCGAGCACGCCGACGTAGTAGCGGAGGATTTCGGTCGGGCCGTGGGAGAGGCCGAGGTTCTCGACGATGCCGAGGATCGGGTCGTCGGCGAACTTCGAGCCGAGCGCGGTCGTGTATTCGCCGCCGTGGTGGACGACCGGCATCGCCGAGAGGGCGACGATCGGGATCAGCAGGTAGAGGCCGAGCACAGCGGCGACGACGAGGCCGACGCTGTGGGGGATCGTGCGGGCGGCGTCTTTGGCCTCCTCGGCCATGTTCGAGATCGTCTCGATCCCGGTGTAGGCGATCATCCCGACCGCGATCCCGAGCGCGAAGTCGCTCCAGGTCGGGGCGACGCCGAGGTGGACGTTGTCGACCAGGATCGTCGGGCTGAGGACGAGGACGATGCCGATCCCCACCAGCACCACCTGGGTGGCGAGGTCGGCGATGGCGAGGACGAGGTTGAGTTTCGCCGACTCCTCGGTGCCGCGGATGTTGATCAGGGCGAGGGCGACGATCAGGGCGGCGCCGCCGATGATGTCGCCGGGGCTGTCGCCGAGCCAGGGCCAGAAGACGGCCAGGTAGTGGGGCACGAAGAAGGCCGAGATCGCGACCGTGATCGTGTAGTTGAGCATCTGCCCCCAGGCGGCGATGAAGCTGACCATCTCGTTGAAGGCGTGGCGGGCGAAGCTGGAGGAGCCGCCGGCCTCCGGGTACATCACCGTCGCCTCGGCGTAGGTGGCGGCGGTGGCGGCGAAGATCAGCCCGGAGATGACGAAGGCGATCGGGGTGAGGCCGAGGGCGAAGGCGGCGGTGACGCCGAGGGCGTAGTAGATCGAGGAGCCGACGTTCCCGTAGGCGGCGGAGAAGAGGGCGCCGACCCCGTGGACGCGGCTCAGCGATTCGTCTCTGGGGATTCGCTGGGCCATCTAGACGGTGCTGGGAGAGATCACTCAGACCGAATATACGGACGCGGCGGGCGCTCGCCGCACATGCGCTCGTGACAGTTGAGACACACCGGTGCAGCCGCAGAGGCCGAGGGTCAGCTCCAGCTCCGCTCGCAGCAGCTCCAGGACCTCGGCGACGCCGTCCTTGCCGGCGGCGGCGAGGCCCCAGAGGGCAGGGCGGCCGACGAGGACGGCGTCGGCACCGAGGGCGAGCGCGGTGGCGACGTCGATGCCGCGGCGGATGCCGCCGTCGACGAGCAGCGTGCCGCGGCCTTTGACCGAATCGGCGATCTCCGGCAGGGCGTCGGCGGTGGCGAGCGAGCGGTCGAGCTGGCGGCCGCCGTGGTTGGAGACGACGACGCCGGCGGCGCCGTGCTCGAGCGCCAGCTCGGCGTCCTCGGGGGTGAGGACGCCCTTGACCAGGACCGGCACGCTGCACTCGGAGGCGAGGTCTTCGACGTCGGCCCAGGTGAGGGAGTGGTTCATCAGCGCGAAGGTGTCCTCGATCGAGAGGGATTTGTCGCCGCCGACGGCCGCGGTCAGGCTCGGCGTTCCCAGCTCCTGCGGCAGGGTGAAGCGGTTGCGGCGGTCGCGCTCGCGGTTGCCGCCTGGGGGCGCGTCGGCGGTGACCACGATCGCCTCGAAGCCGGCCTCGATCGCCTCCTCCATCAGCGCCCGGGTGACGGCCTCATCTTTGAAGGCGTAGAGCTGGAACCAGTGGCGGGCGCCGGGGGCGACAGCGGCGACCTCGGCGGGTCGAGTAGTCGAAAGCGTCGAGAGGCACATCACGGTGCCCGCCTCGGCGGCCCCGGCGGCCATCCCCGCCTCGGCTTCGGGGTGCGCCATCCGCTGGTAGGCGACTGGCGCCACCAGCACCGGCATCGCGACCGGCTTTCCCAGCACCTCGGCGGCGGTCGAGACCTCGCGGACGTCATTCAGCACCCGCGGCCGCAGCCGCCACTGGCCCCAGGCCTCGACGTTCTCCCGCAGGGTCACCTCATCTCCGGCTCCGCCCGCGAAGTAGTCCAGCGGCCCCCGCTCGAGCTTCTCGGCGGCGAGCCGCGCGAAATCGGCGACGTTGATCGGCCCTGGCTCCACGGGCGCGACCCTAGCGCTCCGGGACGCGCCCGGCGCTCAGCGGCGGCCGCGGCTCGGCTTCGGGATTTTGAACTTCGCGACAGCCGCCGAGGAGTCGAGGTTCCCGGCCGCGTCCACCGCCTTGACCCGGAAGGCGTGTTTGCCCGGCTTCAAGCGTTTGTAGGTCCGCGGCGAGCCGCAGGACTTGAAGTCCCCTTTGTCGAGCCGGCAGAGGAAGCCCTGCGCAGTCTCTGAGGCGGAGAACCAGAACGTCGCCGTGCGGGCGGCGATGCGGAACCGACTCTTGTCGATCTTGGTCTCCGGAGCGGTGGTGTCGGGGGACCCCCCGGAGGCGGGAGGCGAAGACGGCGCGCTGGGCGGAAGCGGCGGCAGTTCGGCGGTGATCAGAAAGCCGAAGCTGCCCATCTGCGGTTCCGTCATGCCGCTTTCCAGCGCGCCGTAGACGTCGATCCAGTATTCGGTCCCGCCGACAAGGCTGACCATGGCCACTCCGGAGCCAGGGACCATCTCGTGTTCTTCGTCGAAGGAGCCGCCGCCGAAGAGGCCCCACCTGAGCCCACCGCCGCAGCAGGGGCCATTGAGGCGATAGGTGGCCGTCTCCGGAGGGGTCCAGCGGTACCAAACCGAGCTGACCGGACCGCTTCCGAATTTGAACTCCCCGGGCTCGTCGGTCGCACCCCAGTTGTATCCCTGGAAGTCAGCGACGTAGTAGCGAGCACCCCCGGGTTCTTCGCCAGTTTTTCCTTCGATCACCTGGGCATCGGCGAAGGCGTCATTCGGCGGAGGTGGCGTTGCTTCGATTCGCAGCACGACTTCCCCTTCGGTCACCGGAGGTGGCGAGAGCGGTGGATAGAAAGCGTTGCCGTCGACTGCAATCACATACGAGGTTCCCGCCGTCGCCTTGAACGTGTACTTGCGTTCCGATCCACAGGACTGGGGGCCTTCGGCGCCATTACCGCTCACGACCTTGGTCAAGTTCGAGAGTTCGGTGCCGGTGAAAATGCCGATGAGCGTCGGGAAGTCGCTCCCGCAGGCCCCAACCGTCACCCAGCCCGTCGCTTCCGCTTCCCATTCGAACCAGATCGAATGATGCGCGGCGAAGGGAGAGATGTCCTCCCCCGCCTCTGCTTCCGCTTCGACGTTCGACCCGGTTTCTTCGACCGGCAAGCCTCCAGGGAACCCGGTCGGCAGCACCTCACGATTCGCGAAGTCGTCATTGGCCGGCGCAGCCGCCAGCGCGCTCGCCGGCACCAGGCACAGAGCAAGCACCAGCGCCGCCGCAACCTTGATCCCCCACCTCATCGCCAGAAGCCTACCGACGCCCCAAGCCGAATTTCCACCCTCAGTGCCTCGGCGAACCGGCGGGCGGCGTTCCCGGAGGCGGCGCCGGGCCCCAGCTTTCGCGGCCGTCGGAGGTGGCGATCGGGATCTTCGGCCCCGCCATCGCCGGCGTGTCCGCGGTCACGTCGTAGACCGCCTTGACCCGGGAGAGGACCTCGCGGACGTCGCTCTTCTCGCCCTGGTAGCCGTATTCGTGCAGGTCGGAGGTCAGCCCGGTGGCGTCGATGCCGGCCTCGTCCGCGAGGAAGAGGGCGCGCGGCATGTGGAAGCCCTGGGTCACGACCACGGCGTGGCGCACGCCGAAGATGCTGCGCGCCCGCACCATCGTCTGCCAGGTGTCGAAGCCGGCATGGTCCTCGAAGACGTCCCGTGGCGGCACCCCGCGGCGCACCAGCGCCATCCGCATCGTGTCCGGCTCGTCATAGCTCCACTGGCCGTGGTCGCCGGAAACGAGGATCTTCTCCACCTTCCCGGCGTGCCAGAGCCGCGCCGCCTGCTTCACCCGGTCTCCCAGCATCCCGCTCATCTTCCCGTCCGGCCGCACCAACGCCCCCGGCACGATCGCCACTTCGGCCCTCGGAACCTCAGCCACCTCCGAAGTCGAATCGCCGCCGACCGACAGCACGTAGACGTTGGCGAACACCACCAGCAACGCCACCACAGCCGCCCCGACGAGGACAAGCTTCGTCAGCCGCGGCCACCGCCGCAGCGGGTAGGTCAACTTGCGCCCAAGCCCCCGCACGGCCCAAAACGCTAACAACCTCAGAACCGCATCAACCCCGGACCGCATCAACCTCCCCTTTCGGGTGAGGAGGTTGATGCGGTCAAGGTGGAGGGTGGGAAGTCGCGCTTCCGGCACACAGAGCGGCCTGAATCGCCACAAACCCGCACGCCACACGCGCGCTTTTACCGAGCACGATTCGGGCATGCCCACCGAGTCCGTAAAAAGTAGTGCTGTACGCGACTTTTCACGGACTCGCGGTGATGACCGGTCACTGTCCGATCTGGCGCGGCGCTAGCACGGAGCTACGCTTCGCCTGGGAGCACCTATCCTGCCCATCGATGACGGAGGAGGAAGCAAAGGCGCGCTGTACCCAGCTCGCGGCAGAGCATCCCGATCGCGAAACCACCAATTGGGTCTCGGTGAAGCAGAAGGATGGAAGCTGGGCAGTCGCGCGGATCCCACTCCCCCCGCCACTAGACCCAGCTCAGACGCAAGGGACGCGCCGAGAGCCCAGCCCACAAGAAGGCGAAGACCTCCGCGGGAAACCCTGGCTCACCCCTTGAAGCCAATGTCGAGTTTGTAGCCCTTATGGGCGTACAAACTCGACACGCAGGGAGGGAGAGGGGCACCCGCCCCTCTCCCAGCCCCGGGTCCTAGAAGTGGACGATCGGGATGATGAGGATGGCGACGATGTTCGCCACCTTGATCATCGGGTTGATCGCCGGGCCGGCGGTGTCCTTGTAGGGGTCCCCGACGGTGTCGCCGGTCACCGAGGCGGCGTGGGCCTCAGAGCCTTTGCCGCCATGGGCGCCGTCCTCGATCAGCTTCTTCGCGTTGTCCCAGGCGCCGCCACCGGCGGTCATGCTGATCGCCATGAAGAGGCCGACGACGATGACGCCGATCAGGAGGCCGCCGAGCGCGTCGACGCTGAGCAGGCCGACGATCACCGGCACGACGATCGGGATCAGTGCCGGCGCGATCATCTCTTTCTGGGCGGCGAGGGTGACGATGCTGACCGTTTCCCCGTACTCGGGCTTTTCGGTCCCCTCCATGATCCCCGGGTGCTCTTTGAACTGTTTGCGGACCTGCTCGACCACCTGGCCGCCGGCGCGGCCGACGGCCTCGATCGCCAGAGCCGAGAACAGGTAAACCATCATGCCGCCGATGATCAGCCCGATCAGGACGTCGGGGCTGGTCAGGTGGAAGAGGCTGTTCAGGTCGAAGCCCGCCGGCGCCTCGTCGGCCAATTCGCTGCGGAAGGCGGCGAACAGCACCAGCGCCGCAAGGGCGGCGGAGCCGATCGCGTAACCCTTGGTCACAGCCTTGGTCGTGTTGCCGACCGCGTCAAGCGGGTCGGTGACGTTGCGGACGTCCTCGGGCAGCTCCGCCATCTCGGCGATGCCGCCGGCGTTGTCGGTGATCGGCCCGAAGGCGTCGAGGGCGACGATCAGGCCGCAGAGCGAGAGCTGGGCGACGACGGCGATGCCGATGCCGTAGATGCCAGCGAGCTCGTTGGCGCCGAGGATCGCCAGGGCGATGACGAGCGCCGGCGCGGCGGTCGACTGGAAGCCCTGCGCAAGCCCTTGGATGATGTTGGTCGCGTGCCCGGTCTCAGAGGCCTGGGCGATCGTCCTCACCGGCCGGAACCGGGTCGACGTATAAAATTCGGTAATCCCGAACAGCAGCGCCGTCACCGCGACGCCGATCACGGCGCAGAGCCAGAGGTCGGTGACGCTGACGGCCTTGGCGGCGGTGTCAGCGAAGCCGAGCCGTACCGGATCACTCATCAGCCAGTCGGTGATCGGGTAGAAGGCCGCGATCGAAATGATTCCGGAGATCAGCAGGCCGGTGTAGAGCGCACCCTCGACCCTGTCGGTCTTGGTCCGGACGCAGAGCGCACCGATGATCGAGGCGATGATCGCCACGCCACCGAGCACCAGCGGGTAGATCGCGACCTCGCGGGCGTATTCGCCGGTGAAGGTGAGGACGCCGAGCAGCATCACCGCCACCGTCGTGACCGCGTAGGTCTCGAACAGGTCGGCGGCCATACCGGCGCAGTCGCCGACGTTGTCGCCGACATTGTCGGCGATCACGGCCGGGTTGCGGGGATCGTCCTCGGGGATCCCCGCCTCGACCTTGCCGACCAGGTCGGCGCCGACGTCGGCGGCCTTGGTGAAGATGCCGCCGCCGAGCCGGGCGAAGACCGAGATCAGCGAGCCACCGAAGCCGAGGCCGATCAGCGCGTCGACGGCCTCCTTGTCGCTCGAGCCGGTGAGGATGAGGACGCCGTAGTAGCCGGCGACGCCGAGCAGCGCCAAGCCGACGACCAGCAGACCGGTGACCGAGCCGCCTTTGAAGGCGACGTCGAGCGCCGGCGGCACGCCGCCGCGGGCCGCCTCGGCGACGCGGGCGTTGGACCGCACCGAGACGTTCATCCCGATGAAGCCGGTCGCGCCGGAGAGGGTGGCGCCGATGATGAACCCGATCGCGGTCTTGTAGTCCTGCAGGAGCAGCAGCAGGATCGCGATCGGGACGGCGACCGCCGCGATGATCGTGTACTGGCGGTTCAGGTAGGCCTGGGCGCCTTCCTGGACAGCGCCAGAGATTTCGCGCATCCGGTCGTTGCCCGCCGATTTCGACAGCAGGCGCTGGGTTACGAGAAGTCCGTAGATAACGGCGGCGCCTGCGCAGACGAGCGCGACAACCACGCCGTATTCGGTGAGAAAGTCGGTCAAGTTCCTAATCCTCCGGTGGTTTTAGCGGCGCGGGAGTCTATAGACGAAGGCGGCGACGCCGCTGAAAGCCCGCTCTGGAGGCTCGATTACCCGCTTCTTGGCACTCGGTTACGCCGACTGCCGAGGCAGGCCACCAGCGTGCTCGGCGCCTGAATAGGTGCGCCGCGTCTCCGCCACCGCGTCGCGGTAGACGTCCTCGATCGAGATGCCGTTGTCGAATGCCTTGCGCGCCCGCTCGGCCCCGTTGCGCTCCGGCAACGTCACCTCAAGCCCCAGCTGCGCTCGCGCCGGCTCCGTCCAGACCAGCACCTGCTCCAGCAGCGAGCGCGTCGGCAGCTCCTCGCCGCCGCGGCGGAAGTCGATCATCCGCCCGCCGGCGCCGTGGCGGATCGCCCGCCACAGGTTCTCCTCGATCTCGCGGTCGGCCAGCGGCGGGCCCTTGCCTTCGTAGCCGTGCTCGTCGTAGTCGAGCGCGGTCTGGGCGATGCAGGCGGCGATCAGCCCCGCCAGCGCGAACGACTCGTCCCCGCGCGTCTGCGCGTCGCAGATCCGCACCTCGACGGTGCCGAAGCTGTGGTGCGGCCGCACGCTCCACCACAGCTGGGTCGACTCGACCACCGAGCCGGCCCGCTGCAGGGTCCCGATGAAGCGCGCGTAGCGATCCCAGTCGAGGAAGGGCGAGGGCACGCCGCAGCGCGGGAAGGTGCGGGTGAAGATCTCGGTGCGGACGCTGTGCAGGCCGCTGTCGCGGCGGTCGAGGAAGGGCGAGTTGGCCGAGACCGCGAGCAGCAGCGGCAGCAGCTCGCGCAGCCAGTCGCAGACGGCGATCGCCCGGTCGGCCCCCCGCACCCCCATGTGCAGATGCAGGCTCCAGGTGTTGTTGCGCTGCGCCACCCAGCCCAGTTCCTGGCGCAGCCGGTTGTAGTGCGGGGTGTCGATGATCCGCTGGTCGAGGTAGTTGGCCCACGGATGGGTCCCCATCGCGGCCAGCGTCAGCCCCATCCCGCCGACCAGGTCGAACAGCCGCGCCCGCCGCTCGCGCTGGCGCTCGACCGCTTCGCCGAAGGTCTCCGAGCGCCCCGAGCGGATCTCGATCTCGGAGGCGATCAGCTCGCCCGCCGCCGACTCCGCCAGCACCTCGTCCTGCTGGCAGGCCGCCATCACGTCCTCGAAGCGGTGCTCCAGCTCCAGCGTCCGCGGGTCGAGGATCGCGAACTCCTCCTCGAGGCCGATCGTGAAGTCCTGCGAGGACTCGAACTTCTCGCGGGCGAGATCGAGATCGATGGGCATCGGGCGCTGGCTAGGCCAGATAGAAGTAGAGCGCGTAGAGCAGGTCGACCGCCGGGCTGGAGGTGTGGACGGTCACCTCCGGCGGCACCTGCAGCAGCTGCTCGGAGTAGTTGAAGATGATCTTGACCCCGGCCTTGACCAGCCGGTCGGCGACGTCCTGGGCCGCATCGGCCGGCACGGCGAGCACGCCGACGACGATCTCCTCCTCGCCAACGACGTCCGGCAGGTCGCCGACGTCGCGCACGCTGAGCTCGCCGATCTGGTTGCCGACGACGGTTGGGTCGGTGTCGAAGATGGCGACCACCTGGAAGCCGTGGTCGGCGAAGATCGGCGATTTGGCGATCGCCTGGCCGAGGTTGCCCGCCCCGAAGAGGGCGATGTTGTGCTGGCCCGAGGTGCGGAGGATCTTGCGGATCTCCGAGACCAGCGAGTCGACGTTGTAGCCGACACCGCGCTTGCCGAACTTGCCGAAACCCGAGAGGTCGCGGCGGATCTGGGTCGGGTTGATGTGGGTGTACTCGGAGAGCTCCTGCGAGGAGATCGTCTCCCGGCCCATCTTCCGCGCCTGCGTCAGCACCTGCAGGTAGCGGGAGAGCCGCGCCGCCACGCCCAGCGACAGCCGCTCGCCTTCGACGAACGCTCCCGCGGCGTCGAACTCCTCGATCACCTCGACCATGCCCCCACAGTATCGAGCCGGGCTCTCACCGCGGCGGCGTCCAGGATCAGCTCCGAGACCTCGACCCCGTCGACCTCGACCACCGGGATCCGCTCGAGGTAGCGCCGCAGCAGCAGGTCGTGGCCCTCGATGTCGACCTCGTGCAGCGCGAAGCGGTAGCCCTCCGCGTGGAAGCCGACGATCTGCTCGATCGCCTCCTCGCAGAGATGGCAGCCCGGACGGGAGTAGACGACGACGTCGGCCACGGCTCAGTGGGCGACGGCGGCGGAGTTGTCGCCGCTGGCGAAGGCGTCGTAGCCGAGGTAGTCGGGGTACTCGATCCGGGGGGCGTAGCGGGCGGCGGAGCCGATCATCGCCGCATTGTCGGTGCACAGCGCGATCGGGACCAGCTTCAGCCGCACCCCCATCTCCTCGCAGAGCGCCGCCACCGCCTCGCGCAGCGGCCCGTTGGCGGCGACGCCGCCGCCGAGCGCGACGGCATCCCAGTCGCCCTTCTTCAGCGCCCGCTTCAGCTTCGTCCGCAGCTGCTCGACGACCGCGGCCTGGAAGGAGGCGGCGAGGTCGGCGCTGCGCTCCTGCACGCCCTCCGGGCCGAGCTCGCGGCAGCGGTAGAGGACCGCCGTCTTCAGGCCGCTGAAGCTGAAGTCGAGCCCCGGGTTGCGGGCCATCGCCACCGGCATCTCGAACGCCTCTGGGTCGCCCTTCTCCGCCTCTTTCTGGACCAGCGGCCCACCCGGGTAGCCAAGCCCGAGCAGCCGCGCTGACTTGTCGAATGCCTCGCCGGCGGCGTCGTCGAGCGTCTGCCCGAGCAGCTCGTAGCCCTCGTGGTCGCGCACCCCCGCCAGCATCGTGTGGCCGCCGCTGGCGATCAGGCAGAGGAAGGGCGGCTCCAGCGGCTCGGGCTCGAGGAAGTTGGCGGCGACGTGGCCCTGCAGGTGGTCGACCGGGATCAGCGGCAGCCGGCGTCCAGCCGCGATCCCCTTGGCGGCGCTGATCCCGACCAGCAGCGCCCCGATCAGCCCCGGCCCGGCGGTGGCGGCGACGGCTTCGACGTCGTCGAGCGTCACCCCCGCCTGCTGCAGCGCCGCCTCGACCACCGGCTCCACCAGCTCGAGGTGGTGGCGCGCCGCCACCTCCGGCACCACGCCGCCGAAGCCTTCGTGGGCTTTGGCCTGGGAGGAGATGACGTTGCTGAGGATGCGCGGGCCGTCGAGGACGGCGGCGCAGGTGTCGTCGCAGGAGGTCTCTATCGCCAGGAGCATCTAACCGGCCTCAGTCCAACCACTTCAGTCCAGCCACATGATCAGGGCGTCCTCGCCGTTGTCGTGGTAGTAGCGAGGACGCACCCCGGCGGAGCGGAAGCCGAAGCGTTCGTACATGCCGATCGCGCGGTGGTTGGAGACGCGGACCTCGAGCGTGAACGGCAGCTTCCCCTGCGACTCCTCGATCAGGCGCCGCATCAGCTGCCCGGCGATGCCGCTGGCGCGGCGCTCGGGCGCGACCGCGATGTTCATCAGGTGCCAGACCTGGTCGTAGCGGGAGCAGATCACGTAGCCCAGCAGCTCGTCGCCGGCGCTGGCCGCGAGGCAGATCCCCGAGGGCTTGGAGAGCTCGAGCACGAACATCGCCAGCGACCACGGGGTCGGGAACGAGCGCCGCTCGATCGAGATCACCGCCGGCAGGTCGCTGTAGGCGAGCCTGCGGACCTTGACCTCCTGGTTCAGCTCACTGGGCCTTTTGGAAAGCGTCTCGCTCACGCCACCGCTCCGCGTCGGGGGGTCTGAGGTAGATCGGGGCGAGCCCGTCGCGGTCCTCATCGTCCCCCGCTGCCGCCGCGAGCGCACAGACGTGCCGCGCGGCGACCCGGTGGACGGGATCGGAATCGTCCGCTATGCGGACACCGTCTCGAGCCAGCTCTTGGCGAAATCGTACCGCCCCCGAACCGGCGACCGACGGGGTTTCCTCCAGTTGGGAGACGCGCTCGGCCAGATCCTCGGGCCGATAGACGGCCGGCTCCCAGAGCCGCTTCCCGTCCGGCGCGTAGAGGGCGGCGAAGACCTCGCCGCGCCAACCGTCGAGCACCGCCAGCGCCGGGGCGCCTTCCGCCGCCCCTTGAATCCCCCGCGCCAGAGCGTCGAGCGTGCAGACGCCCCGCGCCGGCAGCCCGAGGCTGACGCCGAGGCCGCGCGCGGTCGCGATCCCGATCCGGACCCCGGTGAAGGTCCCCGGGCCGAGCCCGACGCCGAGCAGCTCGACCGCCTCCCAGCCACCAGCGGCGGCAGCGGCCTTCTCGACCTCTGCCAGCAGCCCGGTCGAGTGCAGGGGCCTCCCCCGCGGGGAGAGCCCCAGCAGCGACTCGTGCAGGATCTCGCCGTCGCGCCAGGCGCAGGCGACGGTGTCGACCGTCGCGGTATCGAAGCCGACGACGATCAGCGGCGCGCTACCCCGTCACCTTGAAGGCCCAGGACCCGACTTTCTTGCCTTTGACGTACCAGCTGACGACGTGGCGGCCGGGGATCGTTGAGGTGATCTTGTTCACGTAGAGCGTCCCCTGTTCGGCTTCCTGGGCCTGGGCGCAGAGGTTTTTGCCGCTCGGGAACTTGACGCAGACGCTGTAGGCGACGTCGCCGTTCAGGCTTTTGAAGAAGGCGCCCTTCTTCGCTTTCTTCGGGCAGGCGTGGGCGGGCTTGGCGTTACGGGAGATCCCGCAGGCCACGTAGTGCTTGTAGGCCGCCGCACCGGCCGTGGCGGGCACCGCGGCTGCCAGCAATCCGCAGGCCAGCACCAATGCCGCGAGCGTCTTCAATCCCTTCATCCGTCCTGCCTTTCTAGTTCGAAAAATACCGAGCGCCGATGCTACAAGTTGGGCGCGCGTCCTCTGGAACACCGTTCCGGGGTGTTGGATGCGTTTCGCTGCGTCCCCTACCCCTGCCAGTCGACTTCTATCCGGCGGCGCTCCTCACTCTCGTGCGCCAGCCGCACCACGATCGCGGGACGGCCGAGGCGATCGGCGCCGGCGTCGGGCCACTCGACGAAGGCGACGCCGTCGGGGCCGAGGTAGTCGTCGAGCAGCGCCGGGTCCTCCCCCTCGAGGTCGGCGAGCCGGTAGAGGTCGAGGTGGGAGATCGGGAGGCGGCCGCCCGCGTAGCGCTGGCCGATCGTGAAGGTTGGGGAGGTGACCGGCTCGGTGACGCCGAGGGCGCGGCAGGCGCCGCGGATCAGCGTCGTCTTGCCGGCGCCGAGGTCGCCCGAGAGGAGGACGAGGTCGCCCGGCCGCAGGCGCTCGGCGACACGGGCGCCGAGGGCTTCGGTCTCCTCGGCGCTGCCCGACTCGACGACCTCCGTCGTCATCCGAAGAAGCCGAGCTGGTCGTCGCTGGGTGGCGACGGGGGCGCGTCGCCCTCTTCGTCGGCTTCGGCCAGTTCCTCAGCGCTGGGGACGTGGCCCGGCAGCGGCCGCTGCAGCAGCTCGGGGATCGTCGCGAAGTCGCCCCGCAACGTCTCCTTCACCGCCGGCGTCCGCAGCGCCGCGGCGGGATGGAAGAGCGGCAGCAGGTAGACGGTGCGACTGCCGAGGGTGTGCACCTGCGGGGTGCCGCGGACCTTGGTGATCCCGGTCTGGCTGCCGCTGAGCAGCTTCGTCGCGAAGTTGCCGAGCGTGCAGACGACCCGCGGCTCGATCAGCCGCACCTGCTCCCAAAGCCAGGGCTCGCAGGCCTCGATCTCAAGCGGCTGCGGGTCGCGGTTGCCGGGCGGGCGCGACTTCAGCACGTTGGCGATGAAGACGGCCTCGCGCGAGAGATCGATCTCTTCCAGCAGCTGGTTAAGCAGCTGCCCGGCGCGGCCGACGAAGGGCAGCCCCTGGCGGTCCTCTTCGGCCCCCGGCGCCTCGCCGACGAACATCAGGTCGGCGTCGGCGTTGCCAGCCCCGAAGACCGCCTTGGTGCGGGTCTCGTGCAGGGGGCATTTCTCGCAGCGCTGCACTTCCTTGTAGAGCTCGACCAGCTTCTCGCGACGCTCCTCCGCGCTCGTGCTCACGGCCTCTCCCCCCTCGCCCGGCGCTTGCGCGACTCGCTCAAGCGGTCCTGCCGCGCCGCCTCCCGCTCGCGCCGCCGCGATTCGTCCGAGCGCACACCCGCCCCCCGCGGCTGACGCCCCGGCGGCGCCACCGTCGAGTAGCGCCGTCGCGTCCGCTCCGAGCCGCACTCCTTGCAGGCGACCTCAACCCCCGCCCGCACCAGCTCCTCGAACCGAGCCCCGCACGCCTCGCACTCGAACTCGTAGATCGGCATCTGCCGGGATCGTAGTTCCCCCGCCTCCCGTCCACCCGCTTCCAATACGCTATGGCAATGAAGGTAAGGGTTTGTCTGCTTTTCCTCGCCTGCGCCGTGACGGGGTTACTGGCGCTGCCAGCGGTCGTCGCGGCCAAGCCTGGCTACTACGTGTCCAAGCCGCAGCAGGCCACGCTCCTCGAACTCCCCGCCAGCAATGGCTACCACCTTCAGATCAACGCTTCGCCTCACGATGGAGCGAGCCTGTTCGCATTTCAGTTCGAGGGAGGGTCGGTCAGCTACCACGTGCCCGGCTACAGCGGTGCCGACCGTGTCAACGCCAACTTCGGGCGGTACGGGCGCGTCGCGGTGAGGTTTCGGCCCGATGGTGCGCCACAGCAGGAAAGCCTGTACGGAAAGAACTGCAAAGGCAGGCAGGCAACCCGCCAGGAAGGGAGGTTCGTCGGATCGGTTCGCTTCCGAGGGGAAAAGGGATTCATCGTGGTGCGCGAGCACAGCGTCAAGGGGACCGTCTTCAGGTCGTACCGGCTCGTCTGCCGGGTGGGCCGCCGCGCGCGCCATCTGAAGCGGCGGCGATTCCTGGAAAAGGGATACAGCCTGTCGGCGGTCCCCAAGGGTCACCCCGCCGCCCCCTGGCTCTCCGTCCTCAAAGAAGACCCGAACAAGCACAGTCGCATCCGCTGGAGCAGCGAAGAAGCCAACTACCTCGTCTCCGCGACCGAACGGCGCGGCCGAATGAACGTCTCCCGCGGCGCCTCGGCGACGGCGGAGCCGGAGACCTTCGCCGTCGAACCGCTCGGTAGTGACCCCACCGTTGCGACGGTGGCGCCGCCGGCACCCTTTACCGGCACCGCTCGTTTTGAAACGACGCCCGACGGTCGATCAAGCTGGGCAGGAGACCTGGCGGTGGAGCTTCCCGGAATGGGAACTGTGCCGCTGACGGGCGGCGCCTACCAGGCAGAGCTCTGCCGTGGCTTCGACTGCGCCTGTCCCGTCGGCTATTGCGCTTTCTTGATCAGCGGCTCAGGAAGGCGGCAGCTGATGGACGACCGTCTGCTCAGGGCAGCGGCTCCCACTCCCAGCCCTTGGCGCTGGCCAGGCTCTCCTCGCTGAGGTAGCGGCGGAACTCGTCCAGCTCGGCGGGCTCGACGCTGTAGACGTGGTCGGGCTCGGGGAAGTGGCGAGTGCGGACCTCGTCGCGGTATTGCTCGACGGCGGCGACCATGGTCTCGTGGACGTCGGCGTAGCGCTTGACGAATTTCGCCATGTGGCCGGTGGTGATCCCGAGCAGGTCGTGGAAGACGAGGACCTGGCCGGAGGTGCCCGGGCCGGCGCCGATGCCGATCGTCGGCACCTCCAGGCGCCCGGCGATTTCGTCGGTGATCGCCGAGGGGACGGCCTCGATCACGATCGCGAAGCAGCCGACCGACTGCAGCGCCAGCGTGTCCTCGAACATTTTGATCGCGCTCTTGGCGTTCTTGCCCTGGGCTTTGTAGCCGCCGAGGGCGGTCGCGGTCTGCGGGGTGAGGCCGACGTGGCCCATCACCGGGATGCCGGACTGGACGATCGCCCGGGCGCGCTCGACGATGACGCCGCCGGCCTCGAGCTTGACCGCCTGGCAACCGGTCTCCTTGATCAGGCGCTGGGCGTTGCGGATCGCTTCCTCGTTGCTCGCCTCGTAGCTGCCCATCGGCATGTCCCCGACCATCAGCGGCGTCTTCAGGCCGCGGCGGACGGCCTTGCCGAGGACGAGCATCTCCTCCATCGAGACCAGCTTCGTGTCCGGGTAGCCGAGGACGACGTTGGCGGCGGAGTCGCCGACGAGGACGACGTCGACGCCGGCGGCCTCGGCCACGGTCGCCGAGGGGTAATCGTAGGCGGTGACCATCACGATCGGTTCGCCGTTGGCCTTCATCTCGTTCAGGCGCGGCAGGCTGACCGGGCGGCGGGCCCCGTCCTGCGGGGCGGTGTGAGAACGGCCTCCTGAGCTCATTTGAGAAGCACCTCCGGGTGGCTGTCGACGGCGATTGCCTTGTTGTCGTCGTCGACGTGGACGACGACCGGGTCGTAGCGCTCCAGGTCTGCCTCGTCGTAAGCGCCGAACGAGGCGACGATGATCTTGTGGCCGGGCTCGACCAGGTGGGCGGCGGCGCCGTTCACCTGCATCGTCCCCGAGCCTGGCTCGCCGTCGATCACGTAGGTGACGAAGCGGGAGCCGTTGTCGACGTCCCAGACGTGGACCTGCTCGTTGGTGATCAGGTCGGCGCCGGCCATCAGCTCGGTGTCGATCGTGATCGAGCCGATGTAGTCGACGTCGCAGTCGGTCACCGTCGCCCGGTGGATCTTCGACTTCAGCATCTGTCTTTGCACGGTCTCCCCTTTCGCGGGCTAGGTGTTGGTGTGCAGTTCGTGGGGCTGGATCAAGACGTTGTCGATCAGGCGCGCCGTGCCAACCGGGGCGGCGACGAGGACGAGCACCGGCCGGTCCTCTAGCGCGTGGACGCGCTCCAGCGTCTCCGCGTCGCGCGCCTCCAGGTACTCGGGCTCGATCCCGGCGGCGGCGAGCTCACGGCGGGCGGCCTCGAGGCCCATCCCGAGCGAGCCGTGCCTGGCGCCGCGCTCGGCGGCGTCGAGGGCGCGGTGCAGCGCGGTGGCGCGCTCGCGATCCTCCGGCCCGAGGTAGGCGTTGCGCGAGCTCATCGCCAGGCCATCGGGCTCGCGCACGGTCGGCAGCACCTCGATCCGCACCGGGAAGTCGAGGTCGCGAACCATGCGGCGGATCACGACCGCCTGCTGGGCGTCCTTCTGGCCGAAGTAAGCGACGTCGGGGCCGACGAGGTTGAAGAGCTTGGCGACGACGGTGGTGACGCCGCGGAAGTGCTCGGGGCCGCGGCGAGAGGGGTCGCCATCGAGGACATCGGTGAGCGGACCGGTCACTTCGACATAGGTGGCTCTGCCCTTTAGGCCATCGGGGTAGACCTCCTCGACGGTGGGCGCGAAGACGACGTCGGCGCCGGCCTCGCCGGCGAGGCGCAGGTCGCGCTCCTCGTCGCGCGGGTAGCGGTCGAGGTCCTCGCCGGCACCGAACTGGGTCGGGTTGACGAAGAGGCTCATCACCACCAGGTCGCACTCGACGCGGGCGGCCCGGATCAGCGAGAGGTGCCCCTCGTGCAGGTAGCCCATCGTCGGCACCAGGCCGATCGTCCGCCCTTCCCGGCGGGCGCCCTCGACGGCAGCGCGAAGGTCGGCCTTGGTGCGCAGGGCGGGGGCGGCCACGTTCGGACGAGGGTTATTGGCGAGGAGATTCGAGTTCATAGGTCCATGCCCTAGGGGTCACGGCCGTGCGAATCAAAATTATAGGCACGCTCTGTGGCGCTTCTGTGACAAAAGAAACAGAAAAGTTCGAAAATGCACGCCTTCGGCGGCGCCCTACGGCTCGGCGAACTCGATCTTCCGGATTCCCTTCGCCGGTGCGCCGGCGGCGATCGTGCCGCCCTCGAGGTCGCGATTGACCACCGAGTTGGCACCGATCACGCAGCGATCGCCGACGCTGACCCCGCTGGTGACGACGCAGTTGACGCCAAACCAGCAGTTGGAGCCAATCCGCACTGGCCCCTTCGAGGTGAAGCCCTGCCAGGTGATCGGCTGGGTCGGGTCGTCGTAGCGGTGCTCGGCGTCGCCGACGAAGCAGCCGTTGGCGAACATCGTGTGGTCGCCGATCGCGACGCTCTCCTGGGCGGCGATCATCACGTTGCGGTTGAGAAAGCAGCCCTCGCCGATCTCGATCCTAGCCCCCGGCGCCAGGGTCAGCCAGCAGCCCGGCTCCAGCAGCGTCCCGGCGCCGATCTTCAGCCGCCCCTCGTCGAGCGCCTCCAGCACCTCCCCCTCGACCGGATGGCGGACGAAGAAGCCACCGCGGGCGGCGTGCCGGTTGATCCGCCAGCGCCGCAGCAGCCGGTGGTTGCGCTCGTACCAGCGCCGCTTCACCCACCACAACCGCCACCCGCTCGTAGCCACGCGCCCAGCCTAGACGTAGACTGCGCCGATGGCGGAGCTGCGCGGCGGCATCGATCTCGGCGGCACCAAGATCCAGGCGGCGGTGATCGACGCCGACGGCAAGGTCGTCGGCGAAGCGCGTGAGCCGACGCCGACCAAAGGCGAGCCCGGAGACGTCGCCAAGGCGATGGCGAAGGCGCTGCGGGAAGCCGCCGAAGGCGCCGACGTGGAGACGAGCGAACTGATCGGCGTCGGCGTCGGTTCCCCCGGCGACGCCGACGAGAAGACCGGCGTCGTCTCCTCGGCCAGGAACCTGCCCGGTTGGGAGGGCAGCTTCCCGCTCGGGGAAAAGCTGAGCGAGGCGCTCGGGACCGAGGTCAAGGTCGGCAACGACGTCCAGGTCGCGACCGAAGCCGAGTTCCACCTCGGCGCCGGCAAGGAGTTCCAGAGCCTGATCGGAGTCTTCTGGGGGACCGGCGTCGGCGGCGGCCTCGTCCTCGACGGCAAACCGTGGCTGGGCCGGGGAGCCGCCGGCGAGATCGGCCACATGGTCGTCAAGCGCGGCGGCCACAAGTGCCCCTGCGGCCGCCGGGGCTGCATGGAGGCCTACGCCGGCCGCAAAGCGATGGAAGAAGAGGCGCATCGCCGGCACGACGACGGCGAGAAGACCGACCTCTTCAAGCTGATGGAGAAGCACGAAAAACCGCGCCTGACCAGCGGCATCTGGGAGCGCGCCCTCGACCACGAGGACAAGCTCGCCGAAGACCTGATCGAGCGCGCGATCGAGGCGCTCGGCACCGGCATCGCCTCGGCGGTCAACCTGCTCGACGTCGAAGCCGTGATCCTCGGCGGCGGCCTCGGCATCCGTTTCGGCGAGCGCCTGATGGGCCCGCTGATGGAGGAGATGTGCAAGCACCTCTTCGTCGACGAACGCCCGCCGGCAGTGCGGGTCGCCTCGCTCGGCGACCTCGGCGGCGCGATCGGCGCCTCGTTGCTGGTCTCTCGCTAGACGCGTCCTGACGCCTGGCGCTGGTTGCGCGCGACCGCGTCGACCAGGACCGCGAGCAGGAGGACGCCGCCGGTGACCATGAACTTGACCGCCGAGGAGAGGGCGAGCAGGTCCATGCCGTTGGAGATCGAGCCGATCACCAGGGCGCCGAGCAGGGCCGTCCAGACCGAGCCGCGGCCGCCGAAGAGGCTGGTCCCGGCGATCACCGGGCCGGCGATCGCCAGCAGCAGGAGTTCGTTGCCGCCGGAGTTCTGGTTGACCGCGAGCAGGCGCGAGGCGGCCAGGATGCCGCCGATCGCCGCCATCGTCCCGGCGATCCCGAAGACCGCGACGCGGATGCCGTTGACGCTGATGCCGGCCCGGCGCGCCGCCTCGGCGTTGCCGCCGACCGCGAAGACGTGGCGGCCGAAGCGGGTCATCTTCACCACGTACTCCATGCCGACGACGAAGCCCATCAGGATCAGCAGCGCCAGCGGCAGCCCGCGGTCGGAGTTGAGGACCACGATCGCGACGATCACCACCACCGCGACCGCCACGAAGCGGACGATCAGCCCGGTCGGGCTCTGGGCGTCGAGGCCGGCGTCGCGGCGGCGTTTGTAGCCGATCGCCAGCACGGCGCCGTAGCCGGCGATCGCGATCGCGGCGAAGACCCAGCCGACCGCGTCGGAGTAGAAGGTGTTGGCGAGGCCGGTGATTTTCGGGTCGGTGAGGTTGATCGATCCGGTCGACCCCAGCACCTGTAACAGCGCTCCCTGCCAGGCCAACAGGCCCGCCAAGGTGACGACGAACGAGGGCACCCCGAAGTGGCTGAAGAGGAAGCCCTGGAGGACGCCGATCGCCAGCCCGACCACCACCGCAGCGGCGATCGCCAGGTAGGGGCTCCAGGCATGCTGGACGTTGAGCACCGCCATCACCGCCGCCGCGAGGCCGCTGACGGCGCCGACCGAGAGGTCGATCTCCCCCAGCAGCAGCACGAAGACGATGCCGACCGAGATCAGCCCGACCGCGGTGATCTGCAGCATCAGGTTGGTCAGGTTCTCGGCCGAGAGGAAGCGGTCGTTCTCGAACTGGAAGATCGCCCAGATCAAGGCCAGCCCAATGACGACGCGCAGCGAGGCAAGGTCGCCCTGGACGATCCGCCGCAGCGTCTCGCGGCGACCGTCGCGCTCGCCGCCTTCGGCAGCCTTGCCTTCGGCGCTCTGGACCGTCTCGGTCATCGCTCCTCCCGCTCCGCCTCGATCTCGGCCTCGTCGGCCCTGTCCGCCTTGCCTTCCGAGCTGGCGCCGGTGATTGCCCCGACCACGTGCTCCTCGGTCGTCTGCTGGGCGTCGAACTCGCCGCCGGCGCGGCCGAGCCGCAGGACGAAGATCCGGTCGGCGACCTCGAAGACGTCGGCGAGGTTGTGGCTGATCACGACGACGCCGAGGTCGCGCTCGCGCAGGCGGCGGATCAGGCTCAGCACCTGCGCCGTCTGGGCCACCCCGAGGGCCGCCGTCGGCTCGTCCAGCAGAACGACTTTCGGCTCGCCCAGCAGCGAGCGCGCCACCGCGACCTGCTGGCGCTGGCCGCCGGAGAGCGTCCCGACCTCGCTGCGCAGGCTCGGGATCGTCACCGCCAGGTTCGAGAGCAGGTCGCTGGTCTGGTGCTCCATGTCGGCCTCGTCGAGCTGTCGGGACAACTGCCCGGGCCCGGGCGAGATCTCCTCGCGGCCGAGGAAGAGGTTGGCGACGACGTCGAGGTTGTCGCAGAGGGCGAGGTCCTGGTAGACGGTCGCGATCCCCAGTTCGACCGCATCCTGGGGTTTGCCGATCTTGACTTCGTTGCCTTCGAAGCGGATCTTGCCCTCGTCGGCTTCGTGGATGCCGGCGATCGCCTTCACCAAGGTCGACTTGCCGGCGCCGTTGTCGCCGACGAGTGCGACCACCTCGCCGGCGCGTACGGCGAAGTCGACCCGGTCCAGAGCCTGGACCGGGCCGAACTTCTTGCTGACTTTCTCCAACTCCAGGAGCGGAGCGTCAGACGCCACTCAGATCACCCGGATATCCCGGCTTCTTTGCAGGCGGCCTTGTACGGGCCGGTGCAGAGTTCGCTGGCGGTGACGAACCCGTCGGCAACCACCGTGCTCTTGACGTTTTCCTTCGTCACGGCCTGCGGTTCGAGCAGCGCCGAGGGCACGTCGATTTCGCCGTTGTTGACTTTCTCGGTGAGTTTGTCTTTCGGTGCTTCTTTGCCTTCGGCGAGGGCGATCGCGATTTCAGCGCTGATCTTCGCCTCCGGTTCGATTTCCTTGTAGACCGTCATGAACTGCTGGCCGGCGAGGATCCGCTGCAGGCCGGCGACCGTCGCGTCCTGCCCGGTGACCGGCTTTTCTTCGGGGTTGATCCCGGCGCCCTTCATCGCCGCGATCGCGCCGCCGCCGGTGTCGTCGTTGGCCGCGTAGATCCCGGCGAAGCCGTTGTTGCCGAGCGCGGTGATCGCCTGCTGCGCCTCGCGCTGGGCGTTTTCGGCGGTCCAGCCGACCGTGTCGTATTCCTTGGCGACCTGGACGCCTTCTTTTTCGAAGGCGTTGTGGGCGCCCTTCTTGAACAGCGCCGCGTTCGGGTCGGCGGGGTCGCCGTTGATCATGATGATCGGCCCGCTCGGGCTGCCGTCTTCTTTGAGTTTCTTCGACAGCGTTTCGCCCTGGAGTTCGCCGACTTTTTCGTTGTCGAAGGAGACGTAGGCGTCGATTTCGGCGCCTTCGATCAAGCGGTCGTAGCTGACGACCGGGACACTCTGGGCCTTCGCCTTTTCGACGATCGCGGCCGCCGATTTCGAGTCCATCGGGTCGACGACGAGCACTTCCGCGCCCTGGGTCAACGCCGATTCCGCCTGGCTCTGCTGTTTGGAGGCGTCACCACCGGCGTTCAGGTAGATGACTTCGCATTCTTCGCATTCTTCTTCGACTGCCTTTTCGAAGTCGGGCTTGTCGTCAGATTCGTAACGGGGCGTTTCGTTTTCCGGCAGCAGGAGGGCGATCTTCGGCCCACCTCCGCCGCTGCTGCCACCGCAGCCGGCCACCAAGAGGCCGATCGCCAAAAGTGCGCACCCCACGATCGTCAGTCGTCGCAACAACACAGAACGGGACATAGCCCTCCTCCTCGGATTTGTCACCCGCACGGCTACCCATTCCGTTGCTTTTCATACCTTTTCTTTTCCCCGCAAATGGGGAGAAGTCAGGCGGCGACCGGCTCGCGGCGCGACGAGCGCTTCGGCTTCGCCGGCTCGACCAGCTCGGCGAGGAAACGACCGGTGTAGGAACCGCGCACCGCGGCGACCTCCTCCGGAGTGCCGGTGGCGACGATCTCGCCGCCGCCTTCGCCGCCCTCGGGGCCGAGGTCGACGAGCAGGTCGGCGGTCTTGATCACGTCGAGGTTGTGCTCGATCACGACCACGGTGTTACCGGCGTCGACGAGGCGGCCGAGCACGTCGAGCAGCCGCTGCACGTCGGCGAAGTGGAGGCCGGTGGTCGGCTCGTCGAGGATGTAGAGGGTGTCGCCGGTGGCGACTTTGGAGAGCTCGGTCGCCAGCTTCACCCGCTGCGCCTCGCCGCCGGAGAGCGTCGTCGCCGGCTGGCCGAGGCGGATGTAGCCGAGGCCGACGTCGTTGAGGGTGCGCAGGCGGCGGGCGATCTTCGGCACGTTCTCGAAGAACTCGACCCCTTCCTCGACCGACATCTCCAGCACGTCGGCGATGTTCTTGCCTTTGAACCGGACCTCGAGCGTCTCGCGGTTGTAGCGCTTGCCGTGGCACTGCTCGCAGGGGACGTAGACGTCGGGCAGGAAGTGCATCTCGATCTTGATCTGGCCGTCGCCCTTGCAGACCTCGCAGCGCCCGCCCTTGACGTTGAAGCTGAAGCGACCGGGCTTGTAGCCGCGCGCCCGCGACTCCTGGGTCTGGGTGAAGAGGGCGCGGATGTGGTCGAAGACGCCGGTGTAGGTGGCCGGGTTCGAGCGCGGGGTGCGGCCGATCGGCGACTGGTCGATGTTGATGATCTTGTCGATCTGGTCGAGGCCGTCGATCCCGTCGTGGGCGCCGGGGCGCAGCTTCGCCTGGTGCAGGCGGTTGGCTACCGCGTGGTGGAGCGTCTCGTTGACCAGCGTCGACTTGCCCGACCCGGAGACGCCGGTGACGCAACAGAAGACCCCGAGCGGGATCTCGACGTCGACGTCCTTGAGGTTGTGTTCGCGGGCGCCGCGGACCAAAAGCTCGCCGGTCGGTCGGCGCCGCTCCTCGGGCACCTCGATCTTTTTCTTGCCGGAGAGGTACTGGCCGGTCAGCGAGCTCGGGTCCTTCGCGACCTGCTTCGGCGTCCCGGCGGCGATCACGTAGCCGCCGTGCTCGCCGGCCCCCGGGCCGAGGTCGACCAGGTGGTCGGCGGCGAGCATCGTCCCCTCGTCGTGCTCGACGACGATCACGGTGTTGCCGAGGTCGCGGAGGCGGTCGAGCGTCCCGATCAGCTTCTCGTTGTCGCGCTGGTGGAGGCCGATCGAGGGCTCGTCGAGCACGTACATCACCCCGACCAGGTGCGAGCCGATCTGGGTCGCGAGGCGGATCCGCTGCGCCTCGCCGCCGGAGAGCGTGCGGGCCGAGCGCGAGAGCGAGAGGTAGCCGATGCCGACGTTCTCGAGGAAGGAGAGCCGTTCGGTGATCTCGCGCACGATCAGCCGCGCGATCGCCCGCTCGGTCTCGGTCATCTCCAGGCTGCGGATCCACTCGGCCGCGGCGTGGGCGGAGAGCTCGCCGTACTCGGCGATGCTGAGGCCGCCGACCTTGACCGCGAGGCTCTCCGGCCGCAGCCGCGCCCCCTTGCAGGCTGGGCAGGGCTGCTCGGCCATGTAGCCCTCGATCCGCTCGCGGTTGGACTCCGAGTCGGTCTCTTCGTAGCGCCGCTGCAGGTTGTTGACGATCCCCTCGAAGCGGACCTTGTAGGAGCGGCGGCGGCCGAAGCGGTTGGTGTAGCTGACGTGGTGGCGCTCCTCGGCGGTGCCGTAGAGGAAGATCTCCCGCTCGGACTGCGAGAGCTTCGACCAGGGCTTTTCGACGTCGACGTCGTAGGTCTCGGCGACGGAGGCGATCAGGCGCTTCCAGTAAGCGCTGATGCCGCGGTTCCAGGGCTGCAGCGCCCCCTCGGCCAGCGAGAGGGTCGGGTCGGGGACGACCAGCTCGGGGTCGATCACCCGCTGGAAGCCGAGCCCGTGGCAGCGGTCGCAGGCGCCGTGGGGCGAGTTGAAGGAGAAGATCCGCGGCTCCAGCTCGGGGATCGAGGTGCCGCAGTTGAGGCAGGCGAACTGCTCGGAGAAGAGCATCGTCCCGCCGGGGTGCTCCGCGTCTTTCCTGCCGGCGGCGCCCTTCCCCTCGATGATCTCGACTTCGACCAGGCCAGCCGCCAGCCCCGAGGCAGCTTCGACCGACTCCGAGAGCCGCCGCCGCAGCTCCGATTTCATCACCAGGCGGTCGACGACGATCGAGACGTCGTGTTTGTACTTCTTGTCGAGCACGATCTCCTCGTCGAGCCGGCGCAGCTCGCCGTCGACTTTGGCCCGCGAGTAGCCCTCGAGCCGCATCTGCTCGAGCAATTTCCCGTACTCGCCTTTGCGGCCGCGGACGATCGGCGCCATCACCATGAATTTGGTCCCGTCCTCCAGCGTCATCAGCCGGTCGACGATCTGCTCCTGGGTCTGGCCGGTGATCTCCTCGCCGCACTCGGGGCAGTGCGGGGTGCCGATCCGCGCCCAGAGCAGTCGCAGGTAGTCGTAGATCTCGGTCACGGTCCCGACCGTCGAGCGCGGGTTGCGCGAGGTCGTCTTCTGGTCGATCGAGATCGCCGGCGAGAGCCCCTCGATCGAATCCACGTCCGGCTTCTCCATCAGCCCCAGGAACTGCCGCGCATAGGACGACAGCGACTCCACGTAGCGCCGCTGCCCCTCGGCGTAGATCGTGTCGAAGGCAAGGCTCGACTTCCCCGACCCGGAGAGGCCGGTGATGACGATCAGCGCGTCCCGGGGCAGCTCGACGTCGACGTCCTTGAGGTTGTGCTCCCGGGCGCCGGAGATGACGATTCGCTCAGATACAGCCACTTGCTTTCGATTCTACGCACACGAACAGATGTTCCCTCCAGGTGCGCCCTTCCTTTGTGCCGCTATGCGGGATGAAAGAAGGGCGCGCTCTCAGCCCAGGGCGGTGGCGAGTTTGCGGCGGTAGGCGCGGGCGGTGGGGTCGGCGGGGTCGAGTTCGCTGAGGATGCCAATGGCGGCGCGGCGGAGGAGGTCGCGGAGCTCGTCCGGCTCGATGTCCGGGGCCGCCCCTCCGCTCCCGTCCGCCACGGGACCATGGTCCTCCCCTGACAGCTTGCTCAGCTCTTCGACCAGGCCGTCCAGCGCTGCCTCGCGGTCGCCGCGGTCGAGGGCCGCGAAGGCGTCGGTGGCGATGCCGGCTGTGGAGAGGTGAATACGGGCGGCGATGCCGGCGGCGGCGAAGTCGTCTTCGTAGCTCGCGACCGCGTCGAGCGCCTCGTCTTCGGCTCCGCGCGCAAGGCGCGCTTTGCCTAGGGCGACGGCGATGTCGGCTCGGTCCGGCTCCAGCACCGCAGCCTCGCGGAGGGAGAGCTCGTCTCCGGCCGCCAGCAGGTCGTCCGCCCGCGAGGGGACGAGCTTGTCGAAGAAGGCCTCGATGCTCGCCGGCGGCAACGCCCCGGTGAACTCCTCGACGACCGCTCCGTCCCGAAACGCCTTCACGGCGGGTATCCCCTGCACCCGGTAGAGGACCGCCAAGCGCTGGTTGGCGTCGACGTCGACCTTCGCCAGCTCCACCTTGCCCTCTCGGGCTGCGGCGGCGGCCTCCAGGGCCGGGCTCAGCGCCTTGCAGGGGCCGCACCAGTCGGCCCAGAAGTCGACAACCACCGGCAGCTCCTGCGAACGCAGCAGTACTAACTCGTCGAAACTCTCCTCGCTAACGCTGACTGGAACGGACACATAACCGAGCCTAAATCGCGATTGTTAAAAAGAAACCCTTGGAGTATTCGAACGGGTGACAACTTGTCCAACTGGAGAAGCCGGCACTCAGGTCCCGGCGGTCATCCCTTCCAGGTCGCGCCGCAGCTCGCGCAGCTCGTCGCGGATCCGACCCGCCTCCTCGAAGCGGAGATCGTCGGCGGCGGCGAGCATCTCCTCCTCCAGGGCCACGATCGTCTTCTCCAGCTCCTCCGGCGAGGCGAATTCCTCCGCCCGCTTGCGGCGGCGTTTGCGCGGCGCCCGATCCTCCATCGCCAGGAACTCGGCCATCTCGCTGATCCCTTTGCGCACCGTCTCCGGCGTGATCCCGTGCTCCTTGTTGTAAGCGAGCTGGATCTCCCGGCGCCGATCGGTCTCGCGCATCGCCGCCCGCATCGCCGCGGTCTCCTTGTCGGCATACATCAGCACCCGCCCGTTGACGTTTCGCGCCGCCCGGCCGATCGTCTGCACGAGGCTGGTCTCGCCGCGGAGGAAGCCCTCCTTGTCGGCGTCGAGGATCGCCACCAGCGAGACCTCGGGCAGGTCGAGCCCCTCGCGCAGGAGGTTGACCCCGACCAACACGTCGTACTCCCCCAGCCGCAGGTCGCGGACGATCTGGATCCGTTCCAGCGTGTCGACCTCGGAGTGCAGGTAACGGACTTTGACCCCGTACTCGAGCAGGTAGGCGGTCAGGTCCTCGGCCATCTTCTTGGTCAACGTCGTCACCAGGGTGCGGTCGCCGCTCTCGGCCACCTTCTTGATCTCGTTCATCAGGTCGTCGATCTGGTTCTTCGTCGCCCGCAGCTCGATCTCGGGATCGACGATCCCGGTCGGGCGGACGATCTGCTCGACGGTGCGACTCGATTCCGCTTTCTCGAACGGCCCCGGCGTCGCCGAGACCATCACCAGCTGCTTCACCCGGTCGAGGAACTCCTCGAACTTGAGCGGCCGGTTGTCGATCGCCGAGGGCAGCCGGAAGCCGTAGTCGACCAGCGTCGTCTTCCGCGAGCGGTCGCCCTCGTACATGCCGCCGATCTGCGGGATCGTCTGGTGGGACTCGTCGACGAAGACGACGAAGTCATCGGGGAAGTAGTCGATAAGGGTGTGTGGAGGGCTCCCAGGGGGGCGGCCGTCGAGGATCCGCGAGTAGTTCTCGATCCCCGAGGTGAAGCCGAGCTCCTTGATCATCTCGAGGTCGTACATCGTCCGCTGCCGCAGTCGGTGCGCCTCCAGCTGCTTGCCCTCCGCTTCCAGCTCGGCGGTCCGCGATTCCAGTTCGGCGCGGATCTCGTCGACCGCGCGGTCGACCGTCTCGTCTTTGGTCACGTAGTGCGAAGCCGGCCAGACCGAGACGTGGTCGATCACGTCGAGCACCTCGCCGGTCAGCGGGTCGAAGTGCTGGATCCCCTCGATCTCGTCGCCGAAGAGGGCGATCCGATAGGCCGACTCGGCGTAGGAGGGCATGATCTCCAGCACCTCGCCGCGGACCCGAAAGGCGCCGCGGCCCAGCACCTGGTCGTTGCGCTGGTACTGCATCTTCACCAGCTTGCGAAGCACCTCGTCGCGGTCGATCTCCTCGCCGACTTTGAACAGCTGCATTTTTTCGTTGTAGACCTGGGGCGAGCCGATCCCGTAGATGCAGGAGACCGAGGCGACGATGATCACGTCGCGGCGGGCGAAGAGAGAGGAGGTGGCGGCGTGGCGAAGGCGGTCGATCTCGTCGTTGATCGAGGAGTCCTTCTCGATGTAGAGATCCTGGGCCGGGACGTAGGCCTCGGGCTGGTAGTAGTCGTAGTAGGAGACGAAGTACTCGACCGAGTTCTCCGGGAAGAACTCGCGGAACTCGTTGCAGAGCTGCGCCGCGAGCGTCTTGTTGTGCGCGATCACCAGCGACGGCCGCTGCACCTCGGCGATCGTCGCCGCCATCGTGAAGGTCTTGCCGGTGCCGGTGGCGCCGAGCAGGGTCTGGAAGCGGTCGCCCTCGCGCAGCCCCTCGGCCAGCCCCGCGATCGCTTTCGGTTGGTCCGCCGTCGGTGAATAGGCGGGGTTCAGCTTGAAATCGGGCACGTCCAGAACATAGCTGGCGCATATGCTGAGGCTTCGATGAAGCGCTCACGCGCCGCATTGGCGGCCTTATTCACCTTCACCGGGACGATGCACTTCCTGCGCCCGCGCTTCTTCGAAGCGATCGTGCCGCCGGCGATCGAGGCCCAGAAGAAGGAGGTCGTGGCGATCAGCGGCTACGCCGAGATCGCCGGTGCGGCCCTGATCGTCCACCCCGCCTCGCGCCGCCTCGGCCGCTGGTGGCTGCTGGCGCTGCTGGTCGCCGTCTTCCCGGCCAACATCCACATGGCTGTCAACCCCGAGCAGATCCGCGGCCTCGACATGCGCAGGTTCCCCCGCTGGGCGCTGTGGGCGCGTTTACCGCTGCAACCGCTGGCAATGCTCTGGGTCTGGCAGGCGACGCGGCGATAGCTGCGAATAGAGTGCAGACATGGACAAACGCGATCGTTTTGCCGTCAACCTCCGCCGCGCCCGCGAAACGGCCGGGATCTCGCAGGAAGAGCTGGCCGAGCGCTGCGAAGTTCACCGCACCGAGATCTCCCTGCTCGAGCGCGGCGGCCGCGAACCCCGGCTCGGCACGATGGTCAAGCTCGCCACCGCCCTCGGCACCACTCCCGAAGCGCTCTGCGCCGGGATCGGCTGGGACGCGAAGGCCCGCGATTACAAGATCGACACGCCGAGCTGAGACCAGGGGCGGGCGAGTCCCTACGGCAGGAACTGTTCGATGATGCTTCCGGCGGGCCCGAGGAAGCCTTCGACGTTGCTCAACAGCTTGCGCCCGTTATGGATCAGTTCGATCGCTTCTTCGAGCGGGATGTTCCGAAGGGTCTCGCGCAGGGGGACAGCGAGGATCGGGCTGAGGGCGCCAGCTTCTTCGGCGTCGTCGACCGCACGCAGGAGGCCGGCGCGGACCGCCTTTGCCAGCTTTTCGTCGTCGATCCCGTACTTCTTGGCGAAGCGTTCGCGGCCCTCCGGCGTCGCCAGCGCCCGCGCCAGCGCCTCGCGTGAGACACCGAGCTTGCAGGCGGCGCCATCGAGGGCCGAGTTCGTGAACTGGTTGGCGATCTGACCGAGGGTCTGCGGGTTGCTCCAGGGCCGCGGCTTGCAGGGGTTCTGGACCTGCTCCGGCTCGTATGAGGAGCCGCCCGCCGCGAGGTAGGCGCCAACCAGCAGCAGCGAGGCGACGATCGCGCCGATCACCAGCACCCGCCCCCTCACAGCTCCACCTCTTTCGAGAGCGCGATCGGGAACAGCGCGATCAGCCCCAGCAGCGCCGCGAGGATGAAGGAGGTGCTGAAGGCATGGGTGGCGCCGCGGTCGAGCTGGTCCTGCAGTTCGCCCTTGAGCTGTTCCACTTCGGCTCGCTCGGCCGGGTTGTCGGGCAGCGGTTCGAAGGCCGGGCCGATCGTCGGCACTTTGCCCTTCTCTTCTTCGAGCCTTTCGCTGACCTTCTCGGCGAGGCCGAGCTTCAGCAGCGGGTTGACCGGCGAGTCGAGGATCACCGCGGTGCCGGCGTTGATCGCGTCGTGGCGCTGCTGGTCGATGTCGGCGGTGAAGATCGGGGTCAGCGCCAACAGGCCGATCACCACCCCCGCGTGCCGGGCGGAGATCGTCCAGCCGCCGTGGATCGCCTGCGGCGCCCGGCCGCCGAGGGCGGTCTCGGTCAGCGCCGAGAGGACCAGCGAGAGGCCGACCCCGACCAGGATCTGCGGCGGGATCGTCAGCGCGATCGTCGCTTTCGGCAGGAAGGCAAGGCCGGCGAGGCCGCCGGAGACGAGGATCGCCCCCGCGGCGGCGCGCGAGCGCGCGTCCGCCACGTACTCGGTCAGCCTGGCGCCGAGCAGGGCGGAGAGCGGCATCACCGAGACGACGATCGCGGCGGTGATCGGGCTCAAGCGCCAGCCTTCGATCAGCAGCAGGACGAGCAGGAAGAGCGCCGCCGCGATCGCCGCCGAGACCATCGCCAGCGCCAGGTTCGCCCAGAGGTGCGGGCGGCCGGTGCGGCGCAGCTCCGGTTCGATCACGCCCGTCGCCGCCTCGTGCCTGGCCACCGCCAGGATCGGCACCGCCGCGATCAGCGCCACCGGCACCTGGAGGAAGAAGATCGACTGCCAGGAGACGAGCTCGGTGAGGATGCCGCCGAGCGCCGGCCCGAGTGCCGCCCCGGTCGCCCCCGCCGCCGCCCAGACGGTCGCCGCCCGCCGCTCGGAGCCGACCGTCGCCGGCAGCAGCTCCAGCGCCGCGGTCACCGCGGCGGCGCCGCCGAGCGCCTGCACGCAGCGAGCGAGGATCAAGGTTGAGAGCTCGTCGGCGAGGCCGCAGGCCAGCCCGGCACCGGCGAAGATCGCCAGCCCGACCGCCGCCGCCCGTCCCGGCCCCACCCGCCGCGCCAGCAGCGCAGCCGGCACCGCCGCCAGCGCCATCACCAGGTTGAAGGAGACGAGGACCCAGGTGACGCCGGCGACGCTGGTGTCGAGTTCCCGGTAGATGTCGGGCAGCGCCAGGACGACGATCGAGGAGTCGGCGAGGACGACCCCGACCGCGAGGGCGAGGGCGGCGACGCGGGGTCGGGGCGCGGCGCTAATAGCCGAGCTCCTTCGCGTACTTGTGGCGGTATTCGTCCCGCTTTTCCAGCACCTCTTCGACGTAGGCGCGGGTTTCCGGGAAGGGGATGTCCGCGACGCTCAGGTCGGCGCCGCCCCACTTGTCGGCGTTGCCCGGCCCGGCGTTGTAGGCGGCGAGCGCCGCCGCCTCGTCGCCTTCGTAGCGGTCGAGCAGTTCGCGCAGGAGGAAGGTCCCGTAGCGGATGTTGATTTCGGGATCGGAGAGATCGTCGAGCTTGAAGGTCGTGCCGCCGCTCTGCTTCTCGATGAACTTCGCCGCTTCCGGCGTGATCTGCATCAGCCCTCTCGCTCCCGCGCTCGATTCCGCATCGCTGAACTTCGACTCCGAGTAGATCACGGCGGCGATCAGGGCCGCGTCGACCCCCTTTTCGTCGGCCTGCTGGCGGATCACGTCCTCGTGGTGCAACGGCAGCGTCAGCTCCTTGATCGCGTGGTCGAAGGTGCCGCTGGCGATCACGTAGGCGAGGGCGAGGCCGGCGAGGACCGCGACCGCGCCGAAGGCGGCGCGACGGCGGCGGGCTCGCACCTTCCGGCTCATCGGCGCAGCTTCGCGAGCAGGGCGGACAACGCCCGCTCGAGATCCTCCACCGAGCCGTCGTTCTCGACCACGTGCTCGGCCCGCTCGGCCTTCTCCGACTGGGTCAGCTGCCGCGCCTCCCGCTCGTCGACCAGGGTGTGGCCGCGGGCGGCGGCGCGCTCCCGGCGCAACTCGTCGGCGGTGACGACGGCGACGGTGGTGTCGAAGACCTCGTGGCTGCCGGCCTCGAACAGCAGCGGCACCTCGACCACCGCCACCTCGGTGTCCGCCGGCAGCGACATCAGCCAGGCGGCGGTCCGTTCCCTGACCAGCGGGTGGATCTGCTCCTCGAGCCAGCTCAGCTGCTCGGGGTCGGCGAAGACGATCTCGCCGATCTTGGCGCGGTCGATGGCCCCCTCGGGCGCCACCTCCGGCCCCCAGCGCGCGACCAGGGCGTCTCGCAGCTCGGGGCTTTCGAGCAGCTCGTGGACGACCGCGTCGCTGGAGAGCGTCGCCGCGCCGAGGCGCGCGAAAGCCTTCAGCGCCTCCGACTTCCCGGCTGCGATGCCGCCGGTGAGGCCGATCTTCAGCGGCGCCACGGGCGCCGCTCAGCTCTGGTCCGACTCGCCAGTCTGCGCGTCGTCGCCGGCGGCCTCGTCGAGGTCGTCCGGCGAGTCGGGGCGATCCTGCACGGATTCGCCCTCATGCTGCTCCCCGGCATCCTCCTCGGCGGCACCATTCTCCTCTGCAACCGGAGCCGGCTCAGCATCCTCGGAGACCTCCGCGGTCGGAGCCTCCTCAACAGCTGCCTCCTCGGAGACCTGGGCGTCCGAACCCTGATCCTCAGCGGCGTCTTCAGCGGGTGGCGACGATGCGGGACTCTCGCCTTCAGGCGAGAGGGCCGTATCGGAGACAGGACCCGCTGACTCGGTGCCTTGGCCTTCAGCTTCAGCGATCTGTTCACCCAGTCCCGCCATCGCCATGTTCTGCCCCTCGACCCGCTTGATGCTGAGCGAGAGGCGGCGGCGCTCTTCGTCGATCTCGAGGATCTTGACGTTCAGCTTCGAGCCCGGCTCGACGACTTCGCTCGGGTTCTCGACGTGGTGGTCGGCGAGCTCGGAGATGTGGACCAGCCCCTCGACCCCCGGCAGGATTTCGACGAAGGCGCCGAAGGCGACGACCTTGGTCACCGTCCCCTCCAGCACGTCGCCGTCGCGGTGGGTGTTGATCACCCGCTGCCACGGGTCCTCCTGGGTCTGCTTCAGACCGAGGGAGATGCGCTGGCGGTCGCGGTCGATGTCGAGGACTTTGATCCGCACGTCGTCGCCGATCGAGACGACTTCGGTGGGATGGTTGACGTGGCTCCAGGAAAGCTCGGAAATGTGGATCAGGCCGTCGATCCCGTCGAGGTCGACGAAGGCGCCGAAGTCGACGATGTTGGAGATCTTGCCCTCGACGACCTGGCCCGGCTCGAGGCGGCCGAGGATCTGCTCGCGGACCTCCTTGCGCTCCTCCTCGAGCACGGCGCGCCGCGAGAGCACCACGTTGTTGCGGCTGCGGTTGAGCTCGATCACTTTGCATTCGAGCGTCTGGCCCATGAACTCGTCGAGGTTGTGGACGCGGCGGATGTCGACCAGCGAGGCCGGCAGGAAGCCGCGCACCCCGAGGTCGAGGATGAGACCGCCCTTGACGACCTCGATCACGTTGCCTTCGACCGGTTCGCCCGAGTCGGCGGCCACCTCGATCCGGCGCCAGGCCTTCTCGAAGCGGGCGCGCTTCTTGGAGAGGATCAGGCGGCCCTCGGCGTCCTCCTTGGTGAGGACCAGGGCGTCGATTTCCTCGCCGAGCTCGACCTCTTCGTGCGGATCGACCGACTTGCGGATCGAAAGCTCGCCCGACGGAATCACGCCCTCGGCCTTGTAGCCGATGTCGACCAGCACCTCGTCTTTGTCGATGCGGACGACTTTGCCTTTGACGACGTCGCCCTCCTCGAAGGACACCATCGTCGCCGCGTAATTGGGGACGACCTTGCCGTCGACGTTCAGCAGAAGCCCGCCCGAGCCCTCGACAGGGGTGGCGCTGGGCGCAGGCGTCATGGTCTCGGTCGCGGACACGGGCGCGAATGATGGCAGAATCCGCCTCGATGCCGGTCCGAGCCACCAAGCGCGGCGACGAACGCACGCCGCTGGACGGCGAGCGCGACGTCCTCGTCTGCGGCGCCAGCTTTGCCGGGCTCGCCGTTGCACGCGAGCTTGCGGGCTCCGGCGCCGACGTCCTGATCGTCGATCGCTACGAGATCGGCGAGCGCCAGACCTCCGCCTGCGGCATCCCGACCGAGTGGCTGCGACGGCTGGGGCTGATGGACGCCGAGCGTCAGCGCTTCGACACCTTGGTCATGTACACGCCACATGGCAACGCCCGCTACCGGCTCCCCTGGACTTTCTCGACCTTCGACTACCGCGAGCTCTGCCAGCTGCTCTGGCGTGACTGCGACGCCAGCTTCGAGACCGCCAAGGTCAACGGCCGCTCAACTCCTGCCAATGGCAACAGCGGGATCGCTGTCGAGACCGACCGCGGCGTCATCTCCGCCCCACTCGTCGTCGACGCCCTCGGCTGGCGGCGGATGCTCGCCAACGGCGATGGCTATCAGCCCCCCGACGCGCCCCTCTCGCGCGGCCTCGAGGTGCACCCCGAGGGCGAGTCCGAGGACCTCGCGATCTGGATCGACCGCAAGTACGTCCCCGCGGGCTACGGCTGGTCCTTCCCGGCCCGGGACGAGCTGCGAATCGGGATCGGTTCCTTCGACCCCCGCTTCCACGTCAAGGACACGACCGTCGAGCTGACCCATGACCTGGGCAAGGAGCCCAACGAGTACCAGGGCAACTGGATCCCCCACAAGCTGCGCCGGGCGACCGAGGGCGGCATCTTCTTAGCCGGCGACTCGGCCGGGCACTGCCTGCCGCTGAGCGCGGAGGGGATCAGGACCGCCCTCTACTTCGGGATCGCCCTCGGCCGCGAGCTGCGGGGAGTCGTCGAGGGGTGCCAGAGCCGCGGCGAGGCGGAAGCAAATTACGCCTCCTTCCACGACTCGCACGAGTGGAAGTTCAAGTGGATGCTGCGGGCGCAGAAGCTGGTGCCGCGAGTGCCGCCGCGCCTGCTCGGGCCGCTGATCAGGCTGATGGGGTCGAAGCGGTTCGTCGACTGGTCCTTCAACCACTACCTGGAGATCGCGCCGCCCGGCTTCGCCGCCGGCGCCGGCTCAGCGGACGACCAGCACCGTCCCGGCCAGCAGCAGGGCGACCCCGAGGACCCGCTCGGGCGAGAGCGGGACCTGGTCGAGGCCGAATAGGCCGAAGCGGTCGATCACGACCGAGGCCGTCAGCTGGCCGAAGACGGTGGCCGCGGCGACTCCGCCGGCGCCGATCACGGAGACGGCGATCAGCGCGTTGAGGACGTAGAGGGCGCCGAGGAAGCCGCCGAGCAGGTAGTACCAGCTGACGTCGAAGGTCGAGGAGAGGCCGCCGGCCTTGCCGCTGAGGACGACGACCGCGGCCAGCGCCAGGGTGCCGACCGAGAAGGAGACGAGGGCGGCGGGCATGCTGCCGGTCGCCTTGCCGAGGCCAGCGTTGATCGGCGCTTGGGCGGCGATCAGGCCGCCCGCGGCAGCGGTAAGGAGGACGGCTAGCCCCCTATCCACGGGCTTCTCTCAGATTTCGCGTGATCTTCGGTCTGGACATGTGTTGAGGCACTACAGGCGAGATTGAACCTCGTCGCTCTCATATCAGTAACGCAATACGACCGCTCGTCCGACGTAGCTGAGACCAGTCGATGCCTCCACCACCCGCAGAGCTCTTCGCATCCCGGATCTTCCTCGGCCCGGCGCTGCGGGCGCAGCCGGACCGGCGCCTCGTCGACCTCGTCCGCGACGGCTATGACGCCGCCTTCGAGGAGATCGTGCGTCGCTACCGCAAGCCGCTCGACCGCTTCGCCGCGGCGATCGTCGGCGGCCGCTCGGAGGACGTCACCCAGGACGCTTTCTCGAAGGCGCTGCTGGCGCTGCGGGGGTCGGAGGCGGAGATCGAACTGCGCCCGTGGCTCTACCGGATCGTCCGCAACACGGCGCTGAACGACCTCCGCGACCGGGCGCCGGCGACGGACGAGATCCCGGAGGCGCTGCCGGGCGGCCGCAGCACCGCCGCCGAAGCGGAGGCGCGGGAGGAGATCCGCGACCTGATGGCGCGCCTGCAGGCGCTGCCGGAGCCGCAGCGGGCGGCGCTGGTGATGCGCGAGCTCGAAGGGCTCAGCCACGAGGAGATCGCCGCCGCCCTCGGGGTCAGCGGCGGCGCCGCGCGGCAGGCGATCTTCCGGGCTAGGGCGGCGCTGCGCGAGGGCCTCGGGCTGCTGCTGCCGCTGCCGGCGCTGCGGATGTTCGCCGAGCACGGCGCCGAGATGGTCAAAGCCGGCGCGGCGACGGTGCTGATCGCGGGCACGGTCGGCGCCGGCGTGGCGATCAAGCACCACCAGGTGGGCGACGGCAGCTCGAACGTCGCCGTGGCGGCACCGCTGGTCGGGTTGAAGCACGGCAGCGCGACGTCGACCGGCGAATCAGCTTCCAGCTCTTCCTTCAGAGCGAGCGACAGCGGCCAGAAGGGCAGCGCTGATGGCGCAGACGATCATCACGGCAGGGGCAGCGGCGACGGCGGTGGCTCGCTCGGCGACGGCAGTCGCAGCGGCTCGGGCGGCAGCGGCTCCTCCGGCGGCTCGAACTCCGGGAGCGGCTCGCATCACTCGGGGCCCGGCGGCCCGGGCCCGAGCGGCGGCGACGACGGCTCCGGCGACCACCACGGCGGCAGCGGCAGCAACGACGATGGCGGCGGCTCGGGCTCCGGCAGCGGCTCGGGCGGCAGCGGCTCCTCCGGCGGCTCGCTGGACGACGACGGCTCCGGCAGTGGCGGTGGCGGTGGCGGTGGCGGTGGCGGTGAAAGCAGCGGCGGCTCTTCCGGCCCCGGCAGCGGTGAAGTCATCAGCGAACCGGAACCGAGCAGCGAACCGGCCCTGAGCGACGACAGCGAGGACGACGGTGGCTCCTCGGGCAGCTCCGGCAGCGGCAGTAGCTCTGGAAGCGGCAGCGGTGAAATCACCACCAACTCGAGCGAACCGAACTGAAGTCCATAGGGCGCGTGATCTTGGCGCCGCCCTCGGGTTCTAGCCACAACCAGTTGTTCAACTTCGAACTAGGAGGAAACGGCATGACCCGCACCCAAGGACGGCGAGCCCGCCTCGGCATGACCTGGTTCGCGCTGGCGCTCGGGGCGCTCGCGCTCCTGGCCATGCCCAGCCTGGCGGCCGCCAAGGACCGCAACCACGACCACATCCCGGACAAGTGGGAGATGAAGCATCACCTCTCCCTCAAGGTGAACCAGGCGCGCCTGGACCAGGACCGCGACCACCTGCGCAACCGGGCCGAGTTCCTCGCCGGCTTCAACCCGCGCGACAAGGACTCCAACGACGACGGGGTGATGGACGGCGAGGAAAACGCCGGCACGATCTCCTCCTTCGACGCCGAAACCGGGAAGCTCACGATCGCTCTCTTCGGTGGCGAAACGATCTCCGGCCTGGTCACCGAAGGCACCGAGATCAAGTGCGAGGACAACGGCGGCGCCTCCACCAGCAGCTCGGGCCCCGGGTCCGGCGGTGAAGGCGAAGTCGATTCTGGCGACGACGAAGGTGGCGAAGGCGAGGTCGAGCCGGGAGATGACAACGGTGGCGAAGAAGGGCCGGACAGCTCCGGGCCGGGCAGCGAAAACTCCGGGCCGGGCAACGCCGACGACGACGGGGAAGAAGCCGGCGAAAACAACTGCACCACCGCCGACCTCGTCCCCGGCGCGGTCGTCCACGGGGCAGAGCTGAAGGTCGCCAACGGCCAGGCGACCTTCGAGGAGGTCGAGCTGTCGGGCAAAGACGTCTAGGACGCCTGGGGCAGGAAGCAGCCGGTCGGCGTCGGGACGATCACTTGGCGTTGAGCCAGTCGGTCCCGACGCCGACGTCGACCTCCAGCGGCGGATCGAGCGGGTAGGCGGCGCACATCTCGCGCTCCACCAGCTCGGCCGCCGCTTCCATCTCCCCCGGCGGGCCCTCGAAGAGGAGCTCGTCGTGGATCTGCAGGACCAGGCGGGTCTCCCCTCCCTCTTCCTGCAGGGCGCGATGGCAGTTGACCATCGCCACCTTGATGACGTCGGCGGCGGTGCCCTGGATCACGGTGTTGACCGCGAGCCGCTCGCCGAGCCGGCGGGTGTTGGGGTTGCCCGAGCGCAGCTCGGGGATCGGCCGGCGGCGACCCATCAGCGTCGTCACGTAGCCCTCCTCCTGGGCGCGCTCGATCACCTCCTCGCGAAAGGCCCGCACCGCCGGGAAGCGCTCTAGGTAGCGGGCGACGAATTCCTCGCCCTCCTTGCGGGGGATGTTGAGCCGGTCAGCGAGGCCGAACCCGGTCAGCCCGTAGACGATCCCGAAGTTGACCATCTTCGCCTTCGAGCGCTGACCGACGTCGACCTCGTCGCGCTCGATCTCGAAGACCTCGGCGGCGGTGGCGGCGTGGACGTCTTCGCCCTCGCGGAAGACGTCTTTGAGGACTTCCTCGTCGGCGACGTGGGCGAGGACCCGGAGCTCGACCTGGCTGTAGTCGGCGGAGAGCAGCCGCGCCCCCTCCTCGGCGACGAAGCAGGCGCGCACCGGGCGGCCGAGGTCGGTGCGGATCGGGATGTTCTGCAGGTTGGGGTTGGTGCTGGAGAGGCGGCCGGTGGTGGTCGCGGCCTGGTTGAAGGTGGTGTGGACGCGGCCGGTCTCGGCGTCGATCAGCTCTGGTAACGAATCCAAGTAGGTGTTCTTCAGCTTCGTCAGCTCGCGCCAGGACTCGATCTTCTCGACGATCGGGTGCTCGTCGCGGATCTGGGCGAGGACGCGGGCGTCGGTCGAGAAGCCGGTCTTGCCGCGGCGCTTCTTCGTCAGCTCGAGCTTCTCGAAGAGGATGCGGCCGACCTGCTGCGGTGAGCCGATCGTGAACTCCTCCTCGGCCAGCTCGAAGATCTCCTTCTCGAGGGTGGCGATGCGCTCTCCGAAGCCGGCGCCGACCTCGGCCAGGCGCTCGGCGTCGAGCTTCAGCCCCTCGCGTTCCATCGCCGCCAACACCCCGACCAGCGGCAGCTCGACGTTGCGCAGGAGGTCCTTCAGCCCCAGCTCCTCGATCCGCGGCGCCTGCACCGCCGCCAGCGCCGCGACCAGGCGTGCTTCCTCGGCGGGCTCGAGCCCCGGCTCCAGCTCCTCGCCCAGCGCCAGCTGCCCGTCGTCCTCCTCGGCTCTCTCCGCAGCGGCGCCCTCGGCGAGGCCGATGCCAGCGTCGGCCGCCAGCTCGACCAGGTCGTAGGTGCGCCGCTGCGGCTCCAGCAGGTAGGCGGCGATCATCGTGTCGTGGTCGAGGACCGGCTCGACCCCCTCCCGCGCCGCCGCCGCGAGCAGGCCGTGGCGGACGCCGCCGAGGGACTTGGCGTCGTGGGCGGCGAAGGGCCTGCCGTCGAGGGCGACCGCGAGCTCGTCGACGGACGAGGAGCCGGCGATGATGCGGTCGGCTTCCGCCGCTGCCCAGCGGTCGCCGGCGATCGCCAGCGCCGCCGGCCCCTCCCCCAGGTCCCCCGGCTTGCCCGCCACCGCCTCGACCTCGAGCTCGGTCTCGACCTTGCGCCCGGGGACCGCCGCCCCCTCCGGCAGCGCTTCTTCCAGCCGCTCCAGCACCGCCCGCAGCTCGAACTCGCGCATGAAGTCGCGCAGGGCGCCGCGGTCGGGCTCGCTCGACATCGCCGCGCCGAGGTCGACCCCGGTCTCGATGTCGTACAGCAGCGTTGCCAGCTGCTTCGAGAGCCGGGCGTCCTCGGCGTGCTCGGTCAGGTTCTGTTTGCGTTTGGCGCCGGAGACCTGGTCGACGCTTCCCAGCACCGCTTCCAGCGAGCCGAACTGCTGCAGCAGCTGGGTCGCCGTTTTCTCGCCGATCCCGGGGACGCCGGGAATGTTGTCGGAGGTGTCGCCGCGCAGCCCCATCAGGTCGGTGATCAGCTCCGGCGGCACCCCATAGCGCTCTTCCACCGCCTCGCGGTCGTAGATCTTGGTTTCGGTGATCCCGCGCGAGGTGCTCATCACCCGCACCCCCTCGGCGACCAGCTGGTAGGCGTCGCGGTCGCCGGTCACGACCATCACCTCGATCCCCTCTTCGCGCGCCTGCTTGACCAGCGAGGCGATCACGTCGTCGGCCTCGTAGCCCTCGACCCTGACGTTGGTGTAGCCGAAGGCCTCGACCAGGGGCATCAGGTGCGGCCACTGCTCGCGCAGCAGGTCGGGGCGCGGTTTGCGCTGGGCCTTGTAGAGGTCATACGTTTTCTCGCGGCCGCTCCAACCGGCGTCCCAGGCGACCACCACACCCTGCGGGTGATGCTCGTCGATGATTTTCACCAGCATCGAGGCGAGGCCGTAGATCGCGTTGGTCGGCCGTCCGTCGCTGGTCCCGATCGACTCGGGCAGGGCGAAGAAGGCGCGGTAGGCGAGGCTGTTGCCGTCGATCAGGAAGAGCTGGGGCGGGTCCGCCATCGGGCGGTGACTCTATGACCCTCAGACCTGCTCCGACTCGACCAGCTCGACGAGGACGGCGACCACCTGCGGGTCGAACTGGGTGCCGGCGCAGCGGTGGAGCTCGGTGAGCGCCGCCTCGGTGGCCATCGCCTTGCGGTAGGAGCGGGTCGTCGTCATCGCGCTGAAGGCGTCGCAGCAGGTGACGATGCGGGCCTCGATCGGGATCTCCTCACCGGCGAGGCCGTCCGGATAGCCGGAGCCGTCGAAGTCCTCGTGCGAGGCGCGGACGATCCTGCCGACCTCGGCGAGGACGCCGCCGATCCGCTTCAGCATCCGCTCGCCCTCGATCGTGTGCTTGCGCATCACCTCCCACTCGGCCTCGTCGAGCGGCCCTTCCTTGTTGATGATCTCGTCGGGGACGGCGATCTTGCCGACGTCGTGGAGGAGCGCCGCGAACTCGACGTTGCGGCGCTGGTCGAAGCCCAGGCCGAGGCGGTCGCTGACCGCCAGCGAGAGCTCGACGACGCCGCGGCTGTGGCTGCCGGTGTAAGCGTCGTCGGCCTCGACCACGTCGCCGAGCAGCAGCGCGGTGCCCTGGTAGGCCTCGCTGAGGGCGAGCGCCTGGTCGACCCGGGTCTGGCGCTCGCGCGAAAGGATCGCGAGGACGCCAGCGAGCGGGATCACCAGCAGGCAGACCGCGGGGCTGAGGGCAACCGCCGCAGCGGCGGCGAGCAGGCCGATCGGCGCCAGGGCCGCGTCAAGGCCGTAGACCGGGCCGATCATCCGCAGGACGGCCACGGGCGGCGTGCCGTCGATCAGCCAGGCGCGGGCGGTGGCGGCAGCGAAGTCGAAGGCGAACTGGGCCGCGAGGGCGGCCAGGTAGACCGGCCAGTCGTCCCAGGAGAAGGTCTGGGCGCCCGCGGCGACGATCACCAGCGCCGGGCCGACCGCGTGCCAGCAGTCGCCGAAGACGTGGAAGGCGCGGTGGACGCTGGTGCGGCCGCTCGCGTAGTCGATCAGGCGGCCGAGCAGCCAGCTGAGGCTGACGACGAGCGGCACCACCGGCGTCGGCAGGAGGAAGAGCATCGGCACCAGCACCAGCTCGGTTGGCACCGTGTAGCCGTCGGCGATGTCGAACTTGGCGCGGCAGGCGACCACATAAGCGACAACGAGTACAGCCAGGGTCCCGAGGTCGAGCGCCCGTGGGGAGTCGAGAAACAGCACCATCGCGACAGCGACGGCCAGGAACAATGCCCCCATCGCCTGCTCGACCGTGCGCTCACGGCCTTCGGCGCGGACCTGAGCGCGGGTCCTGCCCCTTGCAAAGAGCTGTTGGGCCTCGGTTGCGGGTGCTGCGGATTCCATGGTCGCCTGCCCGTCGGGCTGCCCATGTATCGGCTGCTATTGATCCATAAATGAGAGGGTTTCCAACTTTTCCCGCGGCTGGGGCCTGAAAATTAACTAGACATCGGGTCCAGCAGGCTTAAGTCCTCGTTCTTCGCGCCGAAATTCGTTGCACACATAAGTGCAGAGGTGAGCTGAATAAGGGCAAACCTGCCGTGAGGCAGGGACGCAAAGTCAGAGGTCTCGTCCCCCGGGCGAGATGGCTCGACCGCCAGCTTGGTTTTCCGACCAGGCTTTTTGGCCTGCAACAAAGGGAGATTTGCCCATGAACTCAATCCGAAAGCTCCTCGTCCTCGCCGCGGCGGCGCTTGCCGCCTCGGCTTGCTCGGCGGCAGCCGCACAGGCCTGCGACTACACCGGGGCCGAACAGGTCTTCGGGCCCTGGGGCGACCAGCACTCCTACGTGCTCGCGCCGGACGGCGGCTTCGAGGCGGGCGGCAAGGGCTGGACGCTGGCGGGTGGCGCCACGACCGTCGCCGGTAACGAGAGCTTCAACCTGAACGACCCGAGCGACAGTCGCTCGCTGGCGCTGCCGGACGGCAGCTCGGCCACCAGCCCGCCGATCTGCATGTCGCTCGACACGCCGATCTTCCGACTCGTAGCCCGCAACAGCGGCGACCCCTCGGCGGAACTGCGGGTCGAAGCGAGGTACTCGCTGCTCGGCCTGCTCCGGACGAAGACGGTGAGCACGGTCAAGGCCGGCTCCACCTGGGCGCCGTCGCAGCAGATGTCGACGGTCCTCAGCCTCTCGACGATCGTCGGCACGGTCATCCCCAGCGCGATCCAGATAAAGGTCACGCCGATCGGCAGCGGCGGCCAGTGGCAGGTCGACGACCTCTACATCGACCCCTTCGCCCGCCACTAAGCGCCTTCGCCAACCACATCAACCAGCCTCCCCTCCCGGAGCCCGCGCGACGTCGGCAACGACCCGCGCGGGCTCTTCTTCCGCCTGCGCGTCGAGCGTGTCGCTTTTGTTTGGCATATCCGAAGAAAAGCGACAGGGCCTCGGACTCGCCCCTTTACGTGCCGCTTTTCGTCCCTCGGTGCGGGGCCGACGCACCGAATCTGATTCGATAGCCGCCGATGGCAGTCAGCGCCCAGTACAGCGTCACGATCCGCGTCGAGCTCGATGCGCGCCAGGAGCCGCTCGGGCGGCTGACCGCGGCGATCGCCGAGGCGGGTGGGCAGCTGCAGGGCGTCGACCTGGTCCCGGGCGCCGGACCGGAGGGGAAACGGGTTCGCGAGTTCACGATCGACGCCGCCGACCGCGACCACTGGGAGCGGATCCTGCGGGCGATCGGCTCGACCCGCGGCGCCCGGGTCCTCGACTACGTCGACCGGACGATGCAGATGCACCGCGGCGGCAAGATCGAGCAGCGCAACAAGTACCCGCTGAAGACGCGCGACGACCTCTCGATGGCCTACACGCCCGGTGTCGCCCGCGTCTGCATGGACATCCACGCCGACCGCAGCAAAGCCTTCGAGTACACGATCAAGAAGAACACGGTCGCGGTCGTCTCCGACGGCAGCGCCGTGCTCGGCCTCGGCAACATCGGCCCCGAGGCGGCGATGCCGGTGATGGAGGGCAAGTGCATGCTGTTCAAAGAGTTCGCCGGCGTCGATGCCTTCCCGATCTGCCTCGACACCCAGGACGCCGACGAGATCGTCCGCGCGGTCGAGCTGATGGCGCCCACCTTCGGCGGCATCAACCTCGAGGACATCTCCGCCCCGCGCTGCTTCGAGATCGAGGAACGCCTGAAGGAGAGCATCGACATCCCCGTCTTCCACGACGACCAGCACGGCACCGCGATCGTGACGATGGCGGCCCTCTTCAACGCGCTGAAGATCACCGGCAAGCCGATCGAGCAGCTGCGGGTGCTGGTGGTTGGCCTCGGCGCTGCGGGGGTAGCGGTGACGAAGATGATGCAGGAAGCCGGCGTCACCCACATCATCGGCTGCGACCGCAAAGGCGCCCTCTCGACCGAGCGCGAGGACTACCAATCGGGCGAGATGAACGCGACCAAGCGCTGGTTCGCCGAGACCTTCAACCCGGACAAGGTGAGCGGCACCCCCGACGACGCGGTCGAGGGCATGGACCTCTTCATCGGCCTCTCCGGCCCCGGGATCATCCAGGCCGAGTCGCTGGCGAAGATGAACGACGACGCGATCGTCTTCGCGATGGCCAACCCGACGCCCGAGGTGATGCCCGAGGATGCCGCCCCCCACGTGCGGATCATGGCCACCGGGCGCTCGGACTACCCGAACCAGATCAACAACGTGCTCGCCTTCCCCGGCGTCTTCCGCGGCGCCCTCGACGCCGGCGCCCCCAGCATCACCGAGGAGATGAAGCTCGCCGCCGCCAAGGGGATCGCGATGGCGGTCTCCGAGGCCGACCTCGCCGAGGACTACATCATCCCCAGCGTCTTCAACCGCGAGGTGGCGCCGAAGGTCGCCGACGCGGTGGTCGAGGAGGCCAAGCGCGACGGCATCGCCCGCCTCAACGACGAGACCGGGACCTTCGCCGCGGTGGAGAGCTAGCGCGCGTGAGGGTCCTCGTCACCGGCGCCAGCGGCCTGATCGGCTCGGCTCTGTGTGACGCGTTGTTCGCCCGCGGCGACGACGTCGTCGGTCTCAGCCGCGACCCCCGCCGCGCCCGCCGCAGCAATCCCCGGGTCGCCTGGCACAAGTGGGAGCCGACGCTGGAACGGCCGGACCCGGCCGCCTTCGAGGGCGTCGAGGGCGTCGTCAACCTGGTCGGCGAGCGGATCGACCAGCGCTGGACCGACGAGGCGAAGCAGAAGATCATGGAGACCCGCCGCCAGGGGACCCACAACCTGGTGCAGGCGATCAGGGCGCTGGAGCAACCGCCGAAGGTGCTGGTCAGCCAGTCGGCGATCGGCTACTACGGCGATCGCGGCGACGAGGAAGTCGACGAGAGCGCCGGCCCCGGCAGCAGCTTCGACTCCGAGGTGACCCAGGCCTGGGAGGCGGCGGCGCACGAGCTCGACAGCGGCGACGTGCGCCTCGTCATCGTCCGCACCGGCCAGGTGCTGACGCCACAGGGCGGGATGCTGAAAGAGCTGCTGACGCCGTTCAAGCTCGGCGTCGGCGGCCCGCTGGCCGGCGGCAAGCAGTACGTCGCCTGGATCGACATCGAGGACGAGATCGGGATCCTGCTCTGGGCGCTCGACGGTGAGAAAGTCAGCGGAGTCGTCAACGCGACCTCGCCCAACCCGGTGACCAACAAGGAGTTCTCGAAGGCGCTGGGGCGGGCGGTCAACCGGCCGGCAGTCGCACCGGTGCCGGGGCTCGTGCTCGACGCCAAATTCGGCAAAGAGTTCGGCCAGGTCCTGCGGGGCGGGCAGCGGGTGATCCCCAAGCGCACCGAGGAGCTCGGCTACAGCTTCAAGCACCCGGACCTGGACGAGGCGTTAGCCGGCCTGGTCTAGGACCGCCGCCCGGGGCGACGAGGAGCCCCGCTCTTCGAGCGCTTTCAGGACTTCGCGCATGGCGGTGGCGCCGGAGCCGGCCTGGAGCCAGGCGATGTTGGCGGCTTCGACGATCGACTGGCTGAACTTCGCAGCCAGGCCGGGAGCTTCGAGATAAGCGACCGAGCTCGAGTCCTCGGTGGCGCGGCGGGCGTTGGCGCCGGCCGTAGCCAGGTCCACCCCACCTCCCGCTTCGACTGGCGGCAGGCAGAGAGCCTGGACCTCGAGGTCATCGGCCTTCCCGCCAGCCTTCCCCAGCGCCCCCCGCGCTGCCTTGCACAGCGGCGCCGCCACGTAGACGGAGACGGTCGCGCCTCCCTCCACTCCGCCTTCGCCGCACCCCGTGCCGAGGGCGACGACCGCGAGCAGGAGGGCGCTGAGGCAGAGGGCTGGAAGGCGGCGCACGGGGAACGATCCTAAACTCGCCGGGATGCGAATCGGTGTCTTGACTGCAGGAGGCGACTGTCCGGGGCTGAACGCGGTGATCCGCGCCGTCGCCCGCTCGGCGATGCAGCGGGGGGACGAGACGGTCGGGATCCGCCGCGGGTACCGCGGTCTCGCCGAGGGCGACTACATGCCCCTCGACATGCCCCGCGTCACCGGGATCCTCCACCAGGGCGGGACGATCCTCAGCACCTCCAGCTACGAGCCGATCCGCGAAGGCGCGGTCGGCAAGGTCGCCGCGGCCTTCGAGGAGCAGCGCCTCGACGCCGTCGTCGCGATCGGCGGCGAGCACACGATGGAGATCACCCGCCAGCTCCACGTCGATCACGGCCTGCCCCTGATCGGCGTCCCGAAGACGATCGACAACGACGTCGGCGGCACCGACTTCACCTTTGGCTTCGACACCGCCGTGCAGATCGTCACCGACGCGATTGACCGCCTCCACACCACCGCCCAGTCGCACGACCGGATCATGGTCGTCGAGGTGATGGGCCGCAACACCGGCTGGATCGCCGCCTATGCGGGGATCGCCGGCGGCGCCGACTGCATCGTCATCCCCGAGCAGACGACCACGGTCGAGGAGATCTGCGGGGACGTGACCCGCCGCCACGACCGCGGCAAGGACTTCTCGATCATCGTCGTCGCCGAGGGCGCCAAGCTCGCCTTCGCCAGCGGCGAGGAACGGCTGATCCAGCCGATCAAGGAGAGCGACGAATACGGCTACCCCCGGCTCGGCGGCATCGGCGCGGCGCTGGCGGCCGAGCTGGAGCGCCTGACCGGCTACGAGGCGCGGGTCACCGTGCTCGGACACGTCCAGCGCGGCGGCACCCCCACCTCGACCGACCGCGTCCTCGCCACCCTCTACGGCGCCCATGCCTACGAGATGGCGAAGGCGGGCCAATTCGGCCGCATGGCCGCGATCCACGGCACCGAGATGACCTCGGTGCCGCTGGAGGAGGCGGTCAAGGTCAAGCAGGTCGACCTGGGGATGATCGAGATAGCGAAACGGTTCTTCACGTGAGAGGCTCGTGCGCATGAACGACACGCCCGACCTTCAAGCCGTTACGCAGATCCAGCAGCAGATCTGGTCCAAAGGCGACTTCGCGATGGTCGCCGGAATCGTCTTCAACGCCAGCGAGAACCTCGCCGAGGCGCTCGACATCGTTCCCGACGAGCGGGTGCTCGACGTCGCCTGCGGCAGCGGCAACGGCGCGATCTCGGCGGCGCGGCGCAGCTGGGGCGGTACGGTCGGCGCCGACTACGTCCCGGCGCTGCTGGAGCGCGGGCGGGAACGCGCCGCGGCCGAGCGGCTCGACGTCGAGTTCGTCGAGGCCGACGCCCAGGACCTGCCCTTCGACGACGCCAGCTTCGACGTGACGATGTCGATCTTCGGCGCGATGTTCGCCCCCGACCAACCGAAGACCGCAGCCGAGTTGCTGCGGGTGACGAAACCAGGCGGCCGGATCGGGATGGCCAACTGGACGCCCGCGGGCAACGTCGGCGAGATGTTCAAGACGATCAGCAAGCACGCACCGCCGCCGCCCGGGGTCGAATCGCCGCTGCTCTGGGGCACCGAGGACCGGGTCCGCGAGCTCTTCGGCGACGGCGTCTCCGACGTCCGCTTCGAGCAGCGCATCTCGCGCCAGCCCTTCCGCTCCCCCGAGCACTACATCGAGTTCTTCCGCACCTACTTCGGCCCGACCCAGATGGCCTACGAACGGGTCGGCCCGGAGGGTGAGCAGGCACTGACCGACGACCTGCGCTCCTTCCTGGAGAAGGCAAACACCGCCGGCGACCGCGCGATGGTGCTGGAGGCCGAGTACCTCCAGCTGATCGCTACTCGCGCCTAGCGCGACTAAGCGTCTGACTTCTGCGGCTGCGCGATCCGGACCAGGGCTCCGATCAGCAGGATGCCGAAGAAGATCAGCCCGGCGACGCCGCCGCCCTGGCCGAGCCAGCCGTAGGCGGTGACCATCGCGGCGATCGCGAGAAAGAGGGTTACGACCATGCCCATATCGCGGCGCATCCTATCCGGCGAGGGCGACACGCGTCTCGCTGAGGAAGGAGGCGACGGCGTCGGCGGCGCCCTGGGGCGAGCCGCCCTCGCCGGCGGCGCGGACGAGGCGGCTGCCGATGATCACCCCGTCGGCGATCCGGCCGACCTGGGCGGCCTGCTCGGGGGTGCCGATCCCGAAGCCGACGGCGACCGGCGTCCGCGCGTCGGCTTTCGTCGCCGCGACCAGCTCGGTGAGGACAGGCGGCAACTCGCTGCGCTCTCCCGTGGTGCCGACGGTGGAGACGACGTAAACGAAGCCCTTGGCCGCCTGGCAGATCCGCCGCCGCCGCTCGGCCGGCGTAGTCGGCGCCAGCAGCGGCACCAGCGCCAGCCCCTCGGCCGCGAATGCCTCCCGCACCTCCCCCGCCTCGTCCAGCGGCAGGTCGGGGACGATCACCCCGGCGGCGCCGGCGGCGCGGGCCATGCGGGCGAACTCGGTGGCGCCGCCATGGGCGAGCACCATGTTGGCGTAGGCCATGAAGACGACCGGCACCCGCTCGCCGATCGCCTGGCATACCTCCAAAGCGGTTGAGAGGGTCGCTCCCGCTTCGAGGGCCTTCGTAGCTGCAGCATGAATAGCTGGCCCATCTGCCAACGGATCCGAGAAAGGGACGCCCAGCTCGATGAGATCGGCACCCGCATCGACATACGCCTCGGCCACCGTCAGTCCGGTCTCCCGATCAGGGAACCCGGCCATCATGTACGGCATCAGCGCGGCTCTTCCATCTTCTCGTGCGAGAGCGAAGGCCGCCGCAATCCGCTCCTCGCCGTTCGGTCCCGTCCGGGGAGCCGGGGGTGACTCGCCGGAGCCTCCCCGCTGTTGCTCCGCCGAGTCACCCCCGGCTCCCCCCACCTCGGCCTTCACGGCAGCACCTCGCTGGGCGGTTTCAGCCGCGCCGTGGCCTCGGCCATGTCCTTGTCACCACGGCCGGAGAGACAGAGGACGTCGAAGCCGTCCTCGCCCGGGTTCTCCAGCAGCCAGGCGATGGCGTGCGAGGACTCCAGCGCCGGGATGATGCCCTCCAGCCGCGAAAGCTCCTGGAAGGCCGCGAGCGCCTGCTCGTCGGTGACCCCGACGTAGGTGGCGCGGCCGCTGTCGCGGAGATAGGCGTGCTCCGGCCCCACCCCGGGGTAGTCGAGGCCGGCGGAGATCGAGTGGGCCTCGAGGATCTGCCCCTCCTCGTCGGCGATGATCGAGGAGAGCGAGCCGTGGAGGACCCCGGTCGTCCCCGCCTGCAGGGAGGCGCCGTGGCGATGGCTGTCGAGCCCCTCCCCCGCCGCCTCGACGCCGACCAGCGCCACCTCGGCGTCCGCGACGAACGGGGTGAAGATCCCGATCGAGTTGGAGCCGCCGCCGACGCAGGCGATCACCCGTGCCGGCAGCGCATCCTCGGCGGCCAGCGCCTGCTCGCGGGCCTCTTCGCCGATCACCCGCTGCAGGTCGCGGACGAGCGCTGGGTAGGGCGCCGGCCCGACCGCCGAGCCGATCACGTAGTGGGTGGTGGCGACGTTGGCGACCCAGTCGCGGATCGCCGCGCTGACCGCCTCCTTCAGCGTCCGCGCGCCCGCCTCGACCGGCGCCACCTCGGCCCCGAGCAGCCGCATCCGCTCGACGTTCGGCGCCTGGCGGCGGATGTCCTCGGTGCCCATGTAGACGACGCATTCGAGGCCGAGCAGCGCGCAGGCGGTCGCGGTGGCGACGCCGTGCTGGCCGGCGCCGGTCTCGGCGATCACCCGCGGCTTGCCCATCCGCGCCGCCAGCAGCGTCTGGCCGAGGGCGTTGTTGATCTTGTGGGAGCCGGTGTGGGCGAGATCCTCGCGCTTCAGGTACACCCGCGAGCCGACCCGCTCGGATAGACGCTCGGCCAGGTAGAGCGGCGTCGGGCGGCCGATGAAGTCGCGTCCCAACTGGTCCAGCCGCGCCATGAAGCCGGCGTCCTCGCGCGCCTCGGCCCAGGCGGCGGTCAGCTCGTCGAGCGCCGGGATCAGCGTCTCCGGCACGTAGCGCCCCCCGTAGGGGCCGAACCTCTGCTCGATCGTGCTCATGCCCTGGCGCCGACGGAGTTCGCGGCCTCGAAGAAGGCGGTCATCGCCGCGTGGTCCTTGCGCCCCGGCTCGACCTCGACGCCGCTGGCGACGTCGACCGCGTAGGGATGGACGATCGAGATGGCTTCGGCGACGTTCTCCGGCCGCAGGCCGCCGGCGAGGATCGCCGGGACTTCCGAGCGGTGGCCGCGCAGCAGCTCCCAGTCGAAGCTCTCGCCGGTCCCGCCCCACAGCCCCTTGCCGCGCCGGTCGAAGAGGTGGAAGTCGGTGCGGAAGGCCTCGGCGGCATGGATGTCGGCGGCGCTCGCCACGTGGATCGCCTTCGCCACCTTGACCCCGGTGCGGCGCGCCACCTCACCGCAGAACGAAGCACCCTCAGCCCCGTTCAGCTGCACCATCGTCAACCCCTCGTCCTCGACCGCCCGCGCAACCTCGTCCAGGGTGGGATTGACGAACACGCCCACCACCTCGCACTTGCGCCGAAAAGCGGCCGCAATCCGAGCAGCAACAGCTGGATCCACGTTCCGAGGACTCCCATCGAAATGGATCAGCCCCACAGCCCAAGCACCAAGCCGAACGGCCTCCGCCGCATCGTCGATATTCGTGATCCCGCAGAACTTGACTCGCATCAACAGGAGCGTACGTGAAGACGCCCCTGGCCCCGAGGGCCAGGGGCGTCCAATACGGGCGCTACGGATTACCCGCCGGCTTTTGCGGGCTGGGTGCCCAGGGTGACGTCGGCGGTCTTTTCCTGACCGTCGCGGAGGATCGTAAGTTCGAGGTCGTCGCCCGGCTTCGAGTCCTGGATCGTTTCGACCAGCTCTTCCATGCTCTTCACCTTCTTGCCGTTGGCTTCGGTGATGATGTCGCCGCCGAGGCGGACTTCCACACCGTTGATCGTGGCGCTGGTGTGGCCCGCTTCCAGGCCGGCCTTGTCGGCGGGGCTGCCCTTGACGACCGTCTGCACGATCACGCCTTCGGTGACCGGCAGGTTCACCGCTTTCGCCAGTTCCGGGGTGACGGTGCCGCCGGTGATGCCGAGGAAGGCGTGTTCGACTTCGCCCTTGGTCTCGAGCTGCTGGATCTCGGCCCGGATCGTGTCGATCGGGATCGCGAAGCCGATGCCGACGTTGCCGTTGCCACCGCCGCCGGTCGCGATCTGGGAGTTGATCCCGATCACCTCACCCGCGGCGTTGATCAGCGGGCCGCCCGAGTTGCCGGGGTTGATCGCGGCGTCGGTCTGGATCACATGGTTGATCGAGAAGCCGTTGGGCGCCTGGATCTGCCGCTGCAGGGCGGAGACGATGCCGCTGGTGACGGTGCGGTCGAGGCCGAACGGGTTGCCGATCGCGACCACCGGGTCGCCGACTTCCACTTCCGAGGAGTGACCGAGGGTGAGCGGATGCAGTTCCTTCGTCGGCGCTTCCACCTCGAGCAGAGCGATGTCGGTGCCGGGATCGGCCCCCACCACTTCGGCTTCGTACTCCTTTTCCGATTCGCCGAGTTTGACCTGGACCTTTTCGGCGCCTTCGATCACGTGGTTGTTGGTGAGGATGTGGCCTTCGTTGTCGATCACGAAGCCCGAGCCGGTGGCGGTGCCGCCGGATTCTTCTTCCGGTTCGCCGAAGGGGTTGAGGAATTCGCTTTCCTGCGGTTCCAGCTGCGATTCGATGAAGGCGACGCCACCGCCGTCGGCCTTGTAGATCTGGTTGACGACGTTGGTGTTCTTTTCTTCCTTCGCGTCGACGGGCGCGGTCAGCGGCGAGGCGACGGTCGTCGTCGAGCCGCCGCCGGAGTCGCCCACGCCTGCGGCGAGGGCGATCAGACCGACGACGGCGACGACGACGCCACCAAGGAGGGCGGAGAAGAACGGGCTGCGAAGTCTCGATTTCTGTTCGGGCATGGTCTGAGGATGGCGCAATGCCGTGACCGGTCTCTAAACGATCGCCAAATTTTTTCTAAATTCGCCGGCCCGTGCGGCGCGACCCAGGCTCAGACGAGGTGTTCGCGGGTGCTTTCGTCGGTCCCCGCCAGCTCGCGGGTCTTCGCCTCCGGGTCCGGGGACGACATCAGGGCGCCGCCGATGAGGACGGCGTCGACCCCCACCCGGTCGAGTTCCTCCAGCTCCTCGCGGCCGGAGATCCCGCTCTCGGCGACCACCGTCTTGCCCGCGGGCACGTCCGGCATCAGCTCGAAGGTGGTGGCGATGTCGATGCTCATGTCGTCGAGGTTGCGGTTGTTGATCCCGATCACCTCGGCGCCCGCCTCCAGCGCCCGCTCCAGCTCCTCGGCGTCGTGGACCTCGACCAGGCAGTCGAGGTCGATCGAGCGCGCCTCCTGGTAGAGCGAGCGCAGATCCTCGTCGCCGAGCGCGGCGACGATCAGCAGCACCGCGTCGGCGCCGTTCACCGCTGCCTCGTAGAGCTGGTAGGGGTCGACGATGAAGTCCTTGCGGATGATCGGCAGCCCGCAGGCGGCGCGGGCGGCGCGCAGGTCGTCCAGGGAGCCGCCGAAGTGCGGCTCGTCGGTGAGCACGCTGAGCGCGGCGGCACCGCCGCGCTCGTAGGCGGTGACCTGCATGGCCACGTCTGTTCCCTCGGGCGCCAGCGGACCGGCGCTCGGCGAGCGGCGCTTGAACTCGGCGATCAGCGACAGCCCCGGCCGGGTCAGCGCCTCGTTGAAGGGACGGTCCTCCCTCCGCTCGGCAAGCTGGGCCTCCAAGTCGGCCTGGGGAAGCTCGGCGCGTCGCGCTTTCACTCCCGCCCGGGCCCCCACGATGAGCTGATCCATCATTCCCACGATGAAGGACTAGAGCCTAGACGGCAGGGGCGCTCGTTGCCGCGATCAGTTGCTCCAGCACGGATGCTGCCGCGCCCGAATCGATCGCCTCGCCGGCTTTGCCGACGCCCTCCTCGAGGTCGGCGGCGAGGCCGCCGACGTAGATCGCCGCGGCGGCGTTGAGCACCACCAGGTCCCGGTGCGGCCCCGGCTCCCCCGCCAGCACGGCGCGGCTGACGGCAGCGTTCTCCTCGGGAGTGCCGCCGGCGACGCTCTCCAGCTCCGCCGGCGCGAGGCCGAACTGGCTCGGCTCGACGAACCACTCGGCAGTGCGGCCGTCGGCGACCTCGATCACCCGGGTCCGCGCCGCCAGCGAGAGCTCGTCGAGCCCGTCCTCGGCGGAGACGACCAGCGCCCGGACGCTGCCGAGGGCGACCAGCGCCTCGGCGATCGTCTCCTGGTAGTGGCGGTCGGCCACCCCGAGCAGCTGGCGGTTGGCGCCGGCCGGGTTGGTCAGCGGGCCGAGGAAGTTGAAGATCGTCCGCACCCCGAGCGCTTTGCGGGCGGGGACGACGTGTTTCATCGCCGCGTGATGTTTGGGCGCGAACATGAAGCCGAAGCCGACCTCGTCGATGCATTGCCCCACCTGCTCGGGCTCGATTTCAATGTTGACCCCGAGCGCCTCGAGCAGGTCGGCGGAGCCGCACTTGCTCGTGTTCGAGCGGTTGCCGTGCTTGGCGATCGCGCAGCCGGCGCCGGCGGCGACCAGTGCCGCCGTGGTCGAGACGTTGAAGGTCGAGGGACCGCCGCCGGTGCCGCAGGTGTCGACCAGGTCGTCGCGCCTGGTCGGGACCGGCGCCGCCAGGCCGCGCATCGTCCGCGCCAGGCCGACCAGCTCCGGCACCGTCTCCCCCTTCGCCCGCAGGGCGATCAGGAAGGCGCCCGTCTGGATCGGGTCGGTCCGACCCTCCATGATCTCGCTGAGCACGGCCGAGGCGTGGTCGGCGGTGAGGTGGTCACCGGCGCAGACGGCGTCGATCGCGCGGCTGACTACGTCATTCGGCATCTCAGGCCTCCCCGATGAAGTTGGCCAAGAGGTGCTTCCCCTGCGGGGTGAGGACGGACTCGGGGTGGAACTGGACACCCTCGACCGGCAGCTCGCGGTGCCGGGCGCCCATCACCACGTCGCCCAGCGTCGCGGTCAGCTCCAGCTCCTCGGGCAGGTCGGGGTCGGCGACGAGCGAGTGGTAGCGGCCGGCGACCATCGGGCTCGGCAGGCCGGCGTAGACCGACTTGCCGTCGTGCTCGACCTCGCCCTCCTTGCCGTGGATCGGCTCGCCCTGGACGACGCGGCCGCCGAAGGCCTCGACCATCGCCTGGTGGCCGAGGCAGACGCCGAGGACGGGGGTCCCCGCTTCGCCGAAGGCGCGGATCGCCTCGCCGGAGATCCCGGCCTCGGCCGGGGTGCAGGGGCCGGGCGAGACGACGAGGCGGTCGGGCTTGCGGGCCAGCAGCTCCGCGACCGTCGCCTTGTCGTTGCGCACGACTTCGACCTCCGCCCCCAGCTCGCCCAGGTACTGGACGAGGTTGTAGGTGAAGGAGTCGTAGTTGTCGATCACGAGCACTCGCATGACCACTCCACCTAATCCCAATCCGGTTGTTCGCAGGCAACCTCGACGGCCCGGAAGACAGCCCGCGCCTTGTTGACCGACTCGATGTACTCGTAGCTCGGCTTGGCGTCGGCGACGGTGCCGCCGCCGGCCTGCACGTGCAGCTGTCCGTCCTTGCAGACGACGGTGCGGATGTGGATCGCGGTGTCGAGGTCGCCGTTCCAGGAGAGGTAGCCGACGGCGCCGCCGTAGCCTCCGCGCTTGACCTTCTCCAGCTCGTCGATGATCTGCATCGCCCGCACCTTCGGCGCCCCGGAGAGGGTGCCGGCGGGCAGCGCCGAGCGCAGCACGTCGAGCGCGCTCACCCCATCTTTCAACTTGCCGGAGACCTGGCTGACGATGTGGAGGACGTGCGAGTAGGTCTCGACCACCATCAGCTCGTCGACCTCGACGCTGCCGTATTGGCAGACGCGGCCGAGGTCGTTGCGGCCGAGGTCGACCAGCATCACGTGCTCGGCCCGCTCCTTGGGGTCGTTCTTCAGCTTCTCTGCGAGCTGGCGGTCCTCGTCCTCGCTGCCGCCGCGCGGGTAGGTGCCGGCGATCGGCCTGGTCTCGACCCGGTCGCCGATCACCTTGACCAGCGGCTCCGGTGAGGCGCCGGCGATCTGGAAGTCGCCGAACTCGAGGAAGTACATGTAGGGGGACGGGTTGACCGCGCGCAGGCCGCGGTAGACCGAGAAGGCCTCGACCGGTGCCGGGGCCGAGAAGCGCTGCGAGGGCACGACCTGGAAGGCGTCGCCGGCGTGGACGTACTCGACGATCCGCGCGACGGCGGCTTCAAACTCCTTCCGCTCCATGTTCGACTCGAACCGCGGCGGCTCCGAGACCGTCGGGCGCTCGGGCACCGGCACCGCCGCGCGCAACCGCTCGCGCATCTCGGTGATTGTCGCCGCGGCGCGCTCGTAGGCGGCGTCGACGCTGCCGTCGTCCTCGACGAAGGCGCAGGCGAGGATCGTCAGCTCGTGGCGGAGGTGGTCGAAGACCAGCATCGCGTCGGTCACCATCAGGGCCAGGTCGGGCAGGCCTAGCTGGTCGGGGTTCGGCTCCGCCAGGGGCTCGACCGTCCGCACCAGGTCGTAGGCGAAGAAGCCGACAGCGCCGCCCGCGAACGGCGGCAGCCCCTCGACCGGCGCCGGCCGGTACTCCTGCATCCGCGCCGCCACCGCCGCGTAGGGGTCGGGGGCGGGCTCGGTGCGGCTCGGCGGCTCGCCGGCGGCGGCCTCCTCCCCACTCCACTCCGAGAGCGTGCCCTCGCTCCAGCGCAGCAGCGCCCGCGGCCGCAGGCCGACGAAGGAGTAGCGGCCGACCTGTCCCTGCTCGGCCGACTCCAGGAGGAAGCAGGGCGCCCCCTCGGGCTCGCCCGCGCGCAGCTTGAGGAAGGCCGAGACCGGCGTCTCGCAGTCGTCGACGAAGCGCGCCCGCACCGGCACCACGTTGCCCTCGCGGGCGAGCTCGCGCGCCTGCTCTAGGCTCGGCTCGAGCCGAATCTCAGAATCAGCCGCTACGCGCATTCAGCACCTCCATCACCTTCGCCTGCGAGACCCCGCGCGAGGCCAGCAGGACGCTGAGGTGGTAGAGGACGTCGGCGGCCTCTTCGGCGACCCGCTCCTCGCTCTCTTCCCGCGCGGCGCGGACGACCTCCTCGGCCTCCTCCTCGACCTTCTCGCCGATCAGCCCGCGGTCGTCGAGCAGCTTCACCGTGTAGCTGCCGTCGGGCCGCTGCAGGGCGCGGTGGCGGATCGTCCGCTCCAGGGCCGGCAGCGCTTCGTGGGTCACCGGGAACGGCTCGCCCTCCGCCGCCGGCGCGTCCTTGCGGGGCGAAGCGGAGCCGAGCACCTCGCGGTAGAAGCAGCTGCGCTCGCCGGTGTGGCAGGCCGGTCCCGCCGGATCGACCAGCGCCACCAGCGCGTCGCCGTCGCAGTCGTAGCGGAGCTGGCGCAGGTGCATCAGGTTCCCCGAGCTTTCGCCCTTCTTCCAGAGTTCGTCGCGCGAGCGGCTGTGGAAGTGCAGGTCGCCGGTGTCAAGCGTCAGTTCCAGGGACTGCGAGCTCATGTAGGCCAGCATCAGCACCTCGCCCGAGGCGAAATCCTGGACGACGCAGGGCACCAGGCCCTGCTGGTCGAATTCGATTTCAGGAAACATTCGCTGAATCGTAAACGTCGCCCGGTCGGCCCCTCGGGCTACTCGATGCCGAGGCGGTCGAGCAGGTCCTCGTCGCGGCGCCAATGCTTGCGCACGCGGACCTGGAGGTCGAGGAAGACCTTGGCCCCCAGCTCGGCCTCCAGCGAGCGGCGCGCGGCGGCACCGATCTCGCCGATCTTCGTCCCCTTCTTGCCGACCAGGATCCGCTTCTGCGACTCGGTCTCGGCCCAGATCTCGGCGCGGACGGCGACCAGCCCGTCCTCGCGCGGCTCGACCTCCAGCACCGTGGCCTCGACCGAGTGCGGAATCTCCTGCCGGGTCCGGTTCAGGACCTGCTCGCGGATCAGCTCGGCCAGCAGCAGCTCGCTCGACTGGTCGCTGTGGTCCTCCGGCGGGTAGAGGTAGGGGCCCTCGGGGACGAGCTCGCTGAGGCGCTCGAGCAGCGGCTCGAGGCCCTCGCCGGTGCGGGCGCTGATCGGGAAGACCTCGTCGACCCCCTCCAACTCCGCGGCGGTGGCGAGGACCGGGACCAGATCGTTCGGGCCGAGGCGGTCGGCCTTGTTGACGGCGCAGATCACCGGCAGCTTGGTGCCGGCCCCGAGCAGGGCCTTGACGATGAAGCGGTCGCCCGGCCCCACCCCCTCCTCGCCGTTGATCACGAAGAGGACGACGTCGGAATCGGCGAGCTCGCGCTCGACCCGTCCCTGCATCCGCTCGGTGAGGACGTCGCGGGGGCGCTGCACGCCGGGGAGGTCGACGAGGACGAGCTGGCGCTCCTGCTCGAGGTCGGTGGCGACGCCGCGGATCGCCCGGCGGGTGGTCTGCGGGCGACTGGAGACGATCACGACGTGGGAGCCGACGATCGCGTTGACCAGGGTCGACTTGCCGACGTTGGGCCGGCCGGCGAGCCCGATGAAGCCAGAGCGGGTCATCGCAGATTGGCGAGCACGCGCGCCTGCAGCGCCAGCATCTCGCCCTCGTCGCTCTCGTGGTCGTGGCCGCAGAGGTGGAGGACCCCGTGGACCGCCGCCTCGGTCACATCGGAGCAGTGCTCGGGGCAGATCGCGACGTCGCCGAGCTCGCGCGGCCCGGCCACCGAGTCGAGTTCGTCGATCGGGAAGGCCAGCACGTCGGTCGGCGCGTCCTTTCCGCGGTGGTCGCGGTTGAGATCCTGGATCCGCGCCTCGTCGACGATCTCGACCGCGAGGTGCCCGTCCTCCACCCCGGCAGCGTCGAGCGCCGCGGCGACGGCGCTGCGCAGGTCGGCGGGCACGTCAGTCAGGTCGACCGTCACGAACGCGGCGTCGGCCCGTGTTCGGCGCGCGCCCCGCGCTCGCGGGCGTCGCGGGCGTCGTAGGCGGCGACGATCCGCTGCACCAGCTTGTGGCGGACGACGTCCTCGCCGCCGAAGCGGACGAAGGAGATGTCCTGAACGTCGCTGAGGATGTCGCTGACCGCGATCAGCCCCGAGCGCTGGTCGGTCGGCAGGTCGATCTGGGTGACGTCACCGGTCACCACCATCCGCGAGTTGAAGCCGAGCCGGGTGAGGAACATCTTCATCTGCTCGGGGCTGGTGTTCTGGGCCTCGTCGAGGATCACGAACGAGTCGTTCAAAGTCCTGCCCCTCATGAACGCCAGCGGCGCCACCTCGATCACGTTGCGTTCGAAGTAGCCGTTGACCCGATCGGGGTCGAGCATGTCGAAGAGGGCGTCGAAGAGCGGGCGCAGGTAGGGGTCGACCTTGGCCTGGATGTCGCCCGGGAGGAAGCCGAGGCGCTCCCCGGCCTCGACCGCGGGCCGGGTGAGGATGATCCGCTGCACCTTGCGTTCGGTCAGCGCTGCCGCCGCCATCGCCACCGCGAGGAAGGTCTTGCCGGTCCCGGCCGGGCCGATCCCGAAGGTGATCGTGTGGCGGCGAATCGAGTCGACGTAGCGTTTCTGGTTCAGCGTCTTCGGCGCCACTTTCGTGTTGCGGTGGCGCCAGACGACGTCGTCGAGGATCTCCGCCGGGCTCTCTTCGGCGTCGAGGGCGCCGGTCACCGCTTCGATCGTTCCCGGGGCAACTTCGTGGCCCTGCTCGATCAGCTCGACCATCTCGTCGACCACGGTCGCCGCGGCGGCGACGTCGTCGGGGTCGCCCTCCAGCGTCAGCACGTTGCCGCGCAGGTGCACATCGGCGTCGAGCCGGCCCCGCAGCGCCCGCAGCACGGTGTCCTCGGATCCGGCCAGCTCGGCCGCGACCGTGTTGTCGAGGGTCAGCTGCCTACGGGCCAAAACTCAGGAACCCAGCTTCTGCCGCACCGCGGCACTCACCCGCTTGCCGTCCGCCCGGCCGCCGACCTTCGGCATCAGCGCCGACATCACCTGGCCCATCTGCCGCTGCTCGGTGGCGCCGGTCTCCTCAATCGCGCCCTGCACCAGCTCCGCCAGCTCCTCGTCGGAGAGCTGCTGCGGCAGGTAGCCCTCGATCAGCTCCGCCTCGAAGCGCTCGGAAGCCGCCTGCTCGGCTCGACCGGCGCCCTCGTAGGCCTCGGCCGCCTCGACGCGTTTCTTGCGCTCGCGCTGCAGCACCGCGACCTCGTCGCCCTTGCCCAGCTTGGCGTCCTGCTGCAGCACGTCGACGATCAGCCGCAGCGCCCCCGCCCGCTCGCGGTCGCGCGCTTTCATCGCCGTCTTCACGTCGTCCTGCACCTGCTCGAGAACGCTCATCGGCTTAAGGGTAGACGGCAGCGTCCGGGGTAACCGCGAGGCCCTTGGAGACGAGGTCGGCGATGTCGACGCTGACGAGGGTCCAACCATGTTGCCGAGCGGCAGTGACATAGGCAGCGTCATAGCCGGTGAGCCGGTGCTCCTTCGCGCAATCGACAGTGGCGGCAAGCAGGTCGGCGTCAGCACGGACCAAGCTTCGGGCGCAACGGTCCGCGATCAAGCGAACGAGATGCTCAGCTTCGCTGCTGCGTCCGTCTCGGACTCCCACTACGTTTGCCACCTCATAAAGGGTGAGGTCGAGCGCAGCAACAGGCAGGCCAGCGTTCACTGCGATCTCCCTCGCGGGCTGGTGAAATGGGTCCTCGAGATTGCTGGCAGCGATCCAAACGCTGGCATCGACGAGAAGCGGCTCAGCGTTCACGGTCTTCCCGGATCATCCGGACCGCATCCCCACCCATCGGCGCCGTGGCTTTTCTCAGCAGATCTTCGAAGTACTTGCGTTCCTCAGCCTCGTTGGTGCGAATCTCGGTTTCCGCGAGCCGTCGGAGGAACCCGCTTCGGCTCTCTCCCGTCTCCTTCAGGTGATCGTCTATCCGCTTCAACACATCATCGGGAATGGAAATCATCACCTTGGCCACAGAGCGAGGATATACGGTATTGCCAATTGTTATCACGGCAGGCATGCCCCCAGCCTGCCTGGCTACAGCGCACGTGTGGCGCGCAAGAAGCAAAATTTCTGCGCCGGCTTCCTGGCAGAAGCGTCAGATCGATTCGATCTCGACCCGCTCGACTTCTCCGAGCGGCATCTGCAGGAATCGGGTGCCGATCGCGTGGAAGGCATCGGGGTCGCCGGTGCAGAGGAAGTCGTAGGTCCCCTCCCCCCGCGGCTCTCGCGCCAAGCCCGACCCCTCCAGGGCCCGCTGCACGGCGGCAGCCACGGCGTGGCCGCCGCTGACCAGTCGCACGTCGCGCCCGAGGATGCGCTGCAGCATCGGCGCCACCAGCGGGTAGTGGGTGCAGCCGAGGATCAGCGTGTCGACTTCGGCCTGCTTCAGCGGCGCGCAGTAGGAGCGGGCCATCGCCATCGTGTCCTCGTCGAAGAGCGAGCCGTTCTGGATGAAGGGGGCGAGGTCGGGGGCGGCGACCTCGATCACGTCCAGGCCCCGACCGATCGCTTCCAGGGCGTGCCGGTAGGCGCCGCTCTCGACCGTGTTCGGCGTCGCCAGCACCCCCACCCGCGCGTTGGCGGTAATCGCCGCGGCGATCTCGGCCTGCGGCTCAACCACCGGCACCACCTCCACCCCCCTCTCGGCGGCCACTTCCCGGGCCACGGCCTCGCCGACCGAGGTGGCCGTGTTGCAGGCGATCACCAGCAGCTTGGCGCCGCGATCGAGCAGCAGCGCGGCGATCCGCGCGATCCGCTCCCGCAGCTGCGCCGGCTCCTTGTCGCCGTAGGGGAACATCGCCGTGTCCCCCAGGTAGAGGAAGTCCTCCTGCGGCAGCGAGACCAAGCACTCGTGCAGCACGGTGAGACCGCCCACCCCCGAATCGAACATCCCCACCGGACAGGCTGGGTCGAGTTGGGTTTCCGGCGTGGACAGGGGCCTACGGTTTGACGACCATGAAGAAGATCGTCACCACGACGATCAGACCAGCGATCGGTCCCACGGTCCCGAGGCGCCGGGAGATCTCTTCGAATTCGGGGCTGAAGCTGTCGCCTGCCTTCAGGTCGCGTTCGGCGAGCTCCTGAGCCTTGCGCCCCTGCGGGCGGAAGAAGGCATGCTGCAGTCCGAACAAAGCGAGGATCGCGACGAAACCAACGGCAATGAAGGCTTCGCTGCCATCCCAATTGCCTTCCGCCATCAGATAGATCCCTGCCAACAGCACGACGATCATCCCGGGGTCGACCAGGTACCTGTCGGTCTTGCGAATCGCCTCAAAGAGCGCAGGGGCAGAACGCGGGTGATCCGGCATCACCGAGAAGATGATCCCGTAGGCGAAAGTCGGGCCGAAGGCCAGAACCACAGCCAGGATGTGGATGAACAACCCGACGCTGTAATCGGTGATGTCAGCAACTGCCATCGCCCGAAAGCCTATATCTCAGTCCCGACGCAGCAGCAGCGCCGCCCAATCGCCCTCCTGCCGACGTTCCGCCTCCTCCAAGCCGCTCGCGCTGAATGCCGCGGCGACCTCGTCCACCTCTCCCGGCAAGAGCCCTGAACAGACGACGGTCGTGGGCGCCGGGGGAGACTCGCCGGACGCTCCCCGCTGTTGTCCGCCGAGTCTCCCCCGGCGCCCCCCAACCGCCTCGAGTTGCGAGGCAACCGCCCTAAGGATCGGGGAGGTCATGTTGGCGACGACGGTCGGGGCGAGATCCGGAAGACGTTCGCGAAGGTTCATGCGCTCTAGGTGCAGCTCGGTGTCATTGGCCGCTCCGTTGGCTGCTGCCGCTTCGAGAGCCGCTGGCTCATGGTCGTAGGCGCGGATTGGGGACCAGCCGAGCTTTGCTGCTGCGATCGCCAGGACCCCTGAGCCCGTCCCCAGGTCCACCAGTTCGCCGCCGGGGTCCAGCCCGCAGAGGAGCTCGAGGCAGAGGCGGGTGGTCGGGTGGGCGCCGGTGCCGAAGGCCTGGCCGGGGTCGACGACGACGTCGATCGTGCCCTCTCGCGGCGGCTCCCAGGAGGGGCGCAGCCAGAGGCGGTCGGCGACCAGGAGCGGCTTGTGGAAGTCGCGCCAGCGGTCGGCCCAGTCGTCGGGGACTTCGGTCGAGCTGACTTCGATCCGCCCGCCGGCGACCGCGGCATCGAGGTCACCCAGCTCCGGCAGCTCCCCCTCGCCGCCGTAGATCGCGTATTCGACGTAGCCGGGCCCGCGCTCCTCCTCGACCCCGTTCGGGGCCAGCACCGTCAGCTCGGCCAGGACCAGGTCCGCCTGCTCCGGCGCGCAGCGGACCGCGAGGCGGATCAAGGGCTCAACCGAAGGCCCGCCGCACGCGGCTGAAGAGGCCCTCGCCGTGCTGCGAGGCGAGGTTCTCGTCCTCGAGCGTGCCGTCGAGGCGCTCGGCCAGCTCGCGCTGCTCCTCGCTGAGGTTGGTCGGGACGAAGACTTCGAGGACCACCCGCTGGTTGCCGCGGCGGCGGCCGTTGAGGCGCGGCAGGCCGATTCCCTTGAGGACGTACTGGTGACCGGGCTGCGTCCCCGGCTCCACCTCGATCTCCTCCTCGCCCTCCAGCGTCGGAACCGTCACCGTCGTCCCCAGCATCGCCTCGGTGGCGGGGATCGAGGCGGTGCTGATCAGGTCGCTGCCGTCGCGCTCGAAGCGCTCGTCCTCGGCGACCTGCACCTCGACGTAGAGGTCGCCCGCGGGCGCCGCCGGCTCCCCCGCGTGGCCAGCGCCGGAGATCCGCATCCGCTGGCCGTCTTCGATCCCCGCCGGCACTTCGATCGCGCTGGTGCGGCTCTGGCGGGTGCGGCCGCTGCCGCCGCAGACCTCGCACGGCGTCTGCGGGATTTTCCCGGCGCCGCCGCAGACGTCACAGGGGGCGCTGCGGACCATCTGGCCGAACGGCGTGCGCGTCACCTGGCGCAGCTCGCCGGCGCCGCCGCAGCGCTCGCAGGTGGTGATCGGCGTCCCCGGCTCGGCGCCGTTGCCGTGGCAGTGCTCGCAGGCGTCGACGACGTCGTAGGTGACCTCGCGCCGCACCCCGGTCGCCACCTCGGCCAGCTCGATCTCCACCGTGATCGCGACGTCCCCGCCTGCCGCCGCGCGGCGCCCACCCCCAAAGCCGAAACCGCCGCCGCCGAAGAAGGCCTGGAAGATGTCGTCGATCGAGCCGAAGCCGGCGCCGGGGTCGTAGCCGCCCGAGCGCAGCCCCTCGTGGCCGTAGGCGTCGTAGGTGCGACGACGCTCGGCGTCGGAGAGAACCTCGTAGGCCTCGGCGGCCTCCTTGAAGCGGTCCTCGGCATCCGCCTCCTTGGTGACGTCGGGATGCAGTTCCCGCGCCAGGCCTCGGAACGCCTTCTTCACCTCGGTCTCGCTGGCGTCCCGGGAGACCCCGAGGACCTCGTAGTAATCCCTAGGCATGACTCAGTCGCCGTAGACGGTCTCGAAGTAGCGGGAGAGCTCGCGGGCGGCGTAGCGCACGGAGGCGATCGCGGTCGCGTAGTCCATCCGCAGCGGCCCGACCACCCCGACCGCGCCGAGGTTGCGGTGCGGCAGGCCGTAGTTGGCGCCGATCACGCTGGCCGAGCGCAGCGCCGGCTGCGGGTTCTCCCCGCCGATCCAGAAGAAGACCGAGCGCCGGTCGAGCGAGGAGCGCAGCATCTGCAGCACCTCGGCCCGCCGCTCCAGCGCCGTCATCAGCTCGTCGGCGCGCGGCAGGTCCGGCAGGTGGGCGTCGGAGAGCAGCCGCGAGGCCCCCTCGAGGTAGAGGTCGCCGCCGCCCTCGGCGACGAAGTCGGTGAAGGTGGTGCCGAGGGTGGCGACGAAGGTCGCCTCCACCCCGCTCAGCTCGGGATCGGAGAGGCGGCTTTCGATCATCCGCGCCCCGACGCCCAAGCCGGAGAGCGACTCGTTGAGGTAGCTCGAGGCCCAGGCGACGAGGCCGCTGTCGAGCGGGCGGCCGAACTCGAAGACGCGGCGGGTGACGTCGCCGGTGGAGGCGATCCCGATCACCACCACCTTGTTCGGCTGCAGCTGCAGCACCTCGACCCGGTGGATCGTCGCCGCCAGGCTCGGGTCCGGCGCCGTCGCCATCGCCACCAGGTCGGTGACTTCGGCCAGGGCGACGGTCGTCTCCCGCATCGCCGTGTCGACCTCCCGGCGCAGACGCGAGAGCTCGAGCCCGACGCCTGGCTGGGCCGTCGTCGTTCCCGATTCGAGGATCAGGTCGACGTAGCGGCGGTAGCCGGCGTCGGTGGGCACGCGGCCGGCGGAGGTGTGCGGGTGAGTCAAATAGCCAGCCGCCTCCAAGGCCGCCAGCTCGGCGCGCACGGTCGAGGGCCCCCACTCAACCTCCGGCCGCTCCGCCACCTCCTTCGACGGCACGGGCCGCCCCGCATCGAGGTAGTCCTCGACCACGAGGCGAAGGATCAGCTCCTGTCGCTCTGAGAGCACCCGTACATCTTAGGAATCGCCGAAGGCGCCGACCCCAGGGGCCCCCGGCTACAGCTCCAATTCCGCTTCGGCGTTCTTGATGATCTGCGTCTCGCCCTGAGCGGCGACGGTGTCGACCACGACCCGGTTGCCGTCAACCGATTTGACGGTGCCGGAGACGACGATCTCCTGCTCGGGCATGCCCATCCCGCGCATCTGCACCGAGAGGCGCTTCATAGCCCGCGGGTCGCCGTCGGCGATTGCCGCGTTGGCCCTGGCCATCAGCCCCATCGAATAGAGGCCATGGAGGATGTTGCGCGGCAGCCCGACGGCTTTGGCGAACTCGTCGTCGATGTGGATCGGGTTGAAGTCGCCCGAGGCGCCCGCGTAGCGGTGCGGCAGGTACTTGTCGGGAGTGACCCGCAGCTCCGGGGCCTGGTCGCCCACGTTCAGATCAGCCATCTCAAACCCCCCTCACGATCAAGGTCCAGGTGCCGCGCACGACCTGGGCGCCGTCCTGGTTGACCGAGTTGGTCTCGAACACGTAGAAGCCTTTGCCGTCTTTCTCCTCGATCGACACGCATTTGGCGGTCGTCGTGATCTCGTCGCCCGAGCAGGCCGGCTCGTCCCACTCGAACTGCTGGCCGCCGTGGACCATCGCCGCGAAGTTCATCGCCACGTCGGGGTCGAACATCGCCGGCGCCATCGCCGGGCTGCTGTAGACGACCGCGAACATCGGCGGCGCCACCACGTCGCGGAAGCCGGCGGCGCGGGCCGCCTCGACGTCGAAGTGCACGGGGTTGTCGATCCCCAGCGCGTTCGCGTACTCCCTGATCTTCTCCCGCCCCACCTGGTAGGTGGTGGCGGGCCATTCCTTGCCTACCGCATCGGTCTTGAGTGCCATGGGCGGGGACAATAACTGGCTGGATAGCCAGCGCGGCGCGCCGCGCTACTCGTCGATCTCGAGCACCGCGAGGAAGGCCTCCTGCGGCACTTCGACCCGGCCCACGGCCTTCATCCGTTTCTTCCCCGCTTTCTGCTTCTTCAGCAGCTTGTTCTTGCGGGTGACGTCGCCGCCGTAGAGCTTTGCGGTGACGTCCTTGCGCAGCGCCTTGACGGTCTCGCGAGCGAGGATGTTGGAGCCGACCGCGGCCTGGACCGGGACGTCGAAGAGCTGGCGCGGGATCGTCTTGCGCAGGCGGCCGACCAGGCGCTTGCCCTGGTCGTAGGCGAAGTCCTTGAAGACGATGATCGAGAGCGCGTCGACCTTCTCGCCGGCGAGCAGGATGTCGACTTTGACCAGGTCGGAGACCTGGTTGCCGATCGGCTCGTAGTCGAGCGAGGCATAGCCGCGGGTCGAGCTCTTCAGCTGGTCGAAGAAGTCGAGGACGATTTCCGCCAGCGGCAGGTCGTAGCGGATCTGCACCCGCTGCGGGCTGAGGTAGTGCATGTCGACGTGGGTGCCGCGGCGCTGCTGGCAGAGCTCCATCACGGCCCCGACCTGCTCTTTCGGGCAGATGATCGTGGCGCGGATGTAGGGCTCTTCGATCGTCTCGATCGCGGCGGGGTCGGGCAGCTCGGTCGGGCTGTGCACCTCTTTGATCTCACCGTTCGTGAGGTTGACCATGTAGCGCACGTTCGGGGTCGTGGCGAGCAGGTCGAGGTCGTACTCGCGCTCAAGGCGCTCACGCACGATCTCCATGTGCAGCAGGCCGAGGAAGCCGCAGCGGAAGCCGAAGCCGAGCGCCTCCGAGGTCTCCGGCTCCCAGGAGAGAGCGGCGTCGTTGAGCGAGAGCTTCTCGAGCGCGTCGCGGAGGTCTTCGTAGCGGTCGGTGTCGATCGGGAAGAGGCCGCAGAAGACCATCGGGCGGACCTCGCGGTAGCCCTCCAGCGCCTCGCCGGCGGGGTTCGCCTGCGAGGTCAGGGTGTCGCCGACCCGCAGCTTGGTCACGTCCTTGATCCCGGTGATCAGGTAGCCGACGTCGCCCGCGTCCATGCCCTGGACGCCGATCATCGTCGGGCGGAAGAAGCCGATGTCGTCGATGTCGGCTTCGGTCCCGTTCTGCATCGCCAGGATCCGCTCCCCCTTGCGGAAGGAGCCGTCGACCATCCGCACGTAGGCGATCACGCCACGGTACTGGTCGAACTCGGAGTCGAAGATGAGGGCGCGGGTCGGGGCGTCGGCGTCGCCGGCGGGCGGCGGGATCCGCTCGACGATCGCCTCCAACACCTCTGCCACGCCCTCGCCGGTCTTGGCGGAAATCCAGAGCGCTTCCTCGGGGTCGCCGCCGAGCAGGTCGGCGATCTCCTGCGCCACCCGCTCGGGCTCGGCGCCCGGGAGGTCGACCTTGTTGATCACCGGGATCAGCTCGAGCCCGTTCTCGATCGCCAGGTAGGTGTTGGCGACGGTCTGCGCCTCGACGCCCTGGGCCGCGTCGACCACCAGCAGCGCGCCCTCGCAGGCGGCAAGGCTGCGCGAGACCTCGTATGAGAAGTCGACGTGGCCCGGCGTGTCGATCAGGTGCAGGTGGTACGTCTCGCCGTTCTCGGCCTTGTACTCGACCCGCACCGCCTGCGCCTTGATCGTGATCCCACGCTCGCGCTCGAGGTCCATCGAGTCGAGCAGCTGCGCCTGCATTTTCTTCGGGTCGACGGCGCCGGTCAGCTCGAGGATGCGGTCGGCCAGGGTCGACTTGCCGTGGTCTATGTGGGCGATGATCGAGAAGTTGCGGATGTGGTCCATGAGGCGGAGGGAGTATGGAGGACGGAGCGACTCGGCCGGCGGGTCCTGTCACGGCAGGGGCCCACCCCCCTTCCGGTAGCTAAAGCTTCCTCAGGGGGGTCCCCCCTACCGTGCCACCCGCCGGAGAGGCGTCGTCAGCCACACACCGAGAGACTGAGCTTGTCGTTCAGTTCGAAGACGACCGTCGGCGGCTTTTTCAGGATGGCGTGGGCTCCAGCGCTTTCGATCCACCTGGCCGAAGGTGGATACGGGGGCTTGCCGGGTTCCAATCGATCCCGGGTAGCGATGACGTACTGGTACTTCCCTTCGTTCAGGAGCTGGAGGTATTGGCGGCAGGTCGTGGGGGCTTCGAAGCCGCCGTGGGGGCGGTTGAGGCCTAGGTACTGGACCTGGTTGGAGAGGTCGGTGCCGAAGAGGGGGTATTGGCGGGTACTGGTGGTGGCGATGCGGGCGTCGCTGATGTCACGAGCCCAGGCGAAGGCGGCGTTGAGGCCGGGTGCGGTGAAGGTCGGGTCCTTGTAGCGATCGGCGAGGTAGTGCCGCTGGATCGGATACCCAACGGCGATCACGAGAAGGACGAGCAGGGCACCCACCCCGGCAACCGACTCAGTCCCCCAAGAAAAAGTCCGCCGGTCCTTTTCACCCCCATCCGAAGCAAAGGGCAGGCGCACCCCGATCGGAAGCAACGCGAGGCCGAGAACGAGGGCCGGAGCGAGGTAGCGCAGGCCCGACTCGAAGGCGCGGGGCATCCCCTCGGGACCGGAGGCGGAGGTTGGAGCGATCAGCCAGGCGAGGGCGCCGGCGAGACCGACGAGCGCCGCGACGCGCTGGAGCGGCGCACCTCGGGCCAGGGAAAGGACGAGGCCGCCCAGGGCCGCCAGGAGCAGCAGCGGCCACACGATCCACAAGCCATGATGGAGGCCCGGGAGGAACCAGTCGGACCAGACGCTGCCGTCGGTGAGGTAGCCGAGGACGGAGTGCGCTTCGCGGCCGCCGAGGGCCTGCTGTGGCGCCGGCAGTTCGATCGGGCCGAGGTGGTGGACCCAAGGCAGTGGGTTGCCGGTGTGGATGAGGTTGCGGAGGTACCAGTAGCCGCCGCCGGCGAGGGCGGCCAGGGACGAGGCGACGAGCGCTCGCAGGCGTCTCCCCCGCGGGGCGATCACGGCGACGCCGATGACGAGAACGGCGGCCGGGAGCAGGAAGTTCAGCTTCGTTCCCGCCGCCAGGCCCGCAGCAAGGCCGACGACGAGATAGGGACCGACGCCCGTAGCACCACCCTCCCTAGCCAGCCCCGCCCTCTCCCCCGCCCAGGCATTCAGCGCAATCGCCACAGCCGCCAGCAGGAAGAAGATGCCGACGATGTCGTTCCTCGCCTCACCGGCCTGGTCGGCCAGTGCGGGGACGCTGAGAGCGATGGCGCCAAGGGCAAGCGACCACGGCCCCACCCGACATGGCCGCCCGATGCACCAGCAGGCCACCAAGCACCCGACAAACCACCCGAGGTTCAGCAGCGGCGACAGCACGTCCCTCCCGAACGCCAGCATCCCGACCGCGTGGAAGATTTCCCCGTTCGCCGGATAGAACCAGGCCAGGAACTGCGGGGCGATGAAGTGCAGGTCCCACGTATTCCCAATCTGGAAGAACCCCGCCGCGAACGGCCCGTGGTACCAGGTGCTGTCGAAGCCGGTCATGCCCGTCGACAGCCGCGTCTTCACGCCCCCTGCGAAGTGGATCACGGCAATCGCACCCACCAACAGAGCGATCAACGTCGGGGCCAAATCCCGCCGCTGGTCCCGCCGGAGAGAAGGGAGCCGCACCTCTACCTGCTTAGTGAGGTGCGGCTCCCCTCTCTCCGGCGGACGCGGCGCAAATTTCCAACACCCAAGGCCGAGTGCCGCCACCAGCAGCAGACACGGCAGCGGATCGAGAGCACTGAAGGAACCCAGCAACTCCGCCGACCAGATCAGCAGCGCCAGCGCCACCACCCCCGTAGCGAGAGCGGCCGTAGCCCCCTCGAACCGCGGCAGCAACCACCGCCGCACAGCTCCCCCACCCAGCCAGGCAAAGCCGCCCAGCCACAGGATCTCCAGCACGCCCAGCAGGTACCGCCCGGCTCCCAGCATCGGTCCTAGCCCCGCCGTCGCAGCAGGCGAGTCATCTGCTCAAGCTCCTCGACCCGGAGCAGCTTGGCTACGCCGACGTAGACCAAGCCGCCGATCGCAAGCCCCGTCCCCAGGGAGATGATCTGGCCCACGAGGTCGCGGCCCAGCGCTTGGTCGAGCACGTCCCAGACGAGCCAGCTGACACCAGCCAGCGCCGCCGCGGCGATCGTGATCCGCGTGCCGGTCGAGAGCAGCCTCCGCAGCTCGAGCCCGCCGAACTTGCGTCGCAAGATCACCGCCTGGGCGATCACGGCGACCGTGGTGCCGATCCCCGTCCCCGCCACGATCCCGCCCACCCCGAACGGCGAATAGAGCGCCAGCGCCGCCAGCGTCGATACCACTAGGTCGATCGTCGCCAGCGCCGTCGCCTGCCACGGTCTCTGCAGGGAGAAGAAGGTCCGGGTCTGCAGCAGGTAGAGGCCGTTGGTCGGCAGCGAGAAGGCGAACCAGAAAAGGGCGGTGGCGACGAGGGTGGTTTCCGCTGGGCCGAATTCGCCGCGCTGATAGACGAGCCGGATCATCGGTTCGGAGAGGACGAGGATCGCGGCTGCCGCCGGCACGAGGACGAAGAGGATCTGGCGCATCCCGTTCGCCATCGTCGACCGCAGGTTCTCGATTTCCCCGGCGTTGGCGAAGCGAGCCAGGGCCGGGAAGAGGACGGTCGCGACCGCTACCGAGAAGATCCCCTGCGGTAGCTGGTAGAGGCGAAAGGCCTTGTCGATCGCCGCTGGCGCTTCTTCGCTGATCAGGGCGCCGAAGAAACTGTTGATCAGCGCGTTGAAGTTGATCAGGCCGAGACTGATCGTCACCGGCAGCATCAGCAGCAGCACCCGCCGCACGCCAGGGTGGCGCCAGTCGAGGCTGAACGTGAAATGGAACGGCGTGTGGCGCAGGTCCCAGGTCGGGATCAGGAGCTGGACCAAGGTGCCGACGAGGATCCCGATCGCATAGGCGTAGATCCTGTCCTGCCCGTGGAAGAGGGGCTCGAGGACGACGAGGACGACGATGATCGTCAGGTTCCAGAACAGCGGCGAGATCGCGAAGGCGCCAAAGCGGTCGTAGCTGTTGAGGATGCCGACGACTACGCCGCTGATCCCGAGCAGAATCAGGATCGGGAAGAGGATCTGCGAGAGCGTGACCGTGAGGTCGATGACGCTCTGCTGGTTGAAGCTGGGAACGAAGAGGGGCATGATCACTGGCGCCAGGAGGACGAACAGGGCGGTGATCGCGCCCAGCACCATCGTCGCCAGCAAGAGCAGCGTCGAGGCGAGGCGGAAGGCCTCCTTGTAGTGCTTCTTGCCGATCAGTTCGGTGAAGACGGGGACGAAGGCCGGCTGCAGCGCCGCATCCGCGAACAGGGCCCGGACCAGATTCGGCACCTGGAAGGCGATCGTGAAGGCCGACATCGGCCCCTTCACCCCGTAGTAGCCGGCGGCAACCACTTCGCGGCCGAGGCCGGCGACGCGCGAGGCGCCAGTCGCAATGGAAAAGAATGCGGTCGAGCGGGCGATCCGTCCCGCCTGCCGCGCCGGCGGCAGCTCCCGGGTGAATTCCTCTCCCGGTTCGAAGGCCTCCGCCTCCCAGACGGCGACGTCGGCGTTGATCGCCGCCTCGTCAGGATCGGGGTTATGCGGTGCCCTGGGCGTCTCCAAGCTGGGTGTCGATTCCGGTTCGGGGGCGACTGAAGTGAGCTCAGTCGCTATAGTCGGCGGCCGCCCGGAGCCGGCAAGGCGCCTGCTCGGGTACTTGACATGGCCAACATAGCCTCACAGAAGAAGCGGATACTGCGCAGCGAGCGCGAGCGCACCGAGAACCGGCTGCTGACCAGCACGGTCAAGACGCACTTCCGCCGGCTCGAAGCCGCGGTCGATGGCGGCGACGCCGAGGCGATTGCAACCGAGCAGCGGGAGCTGATCTCGAAGATCGACAAGGCCGTGCAGAAGCGCGCCCTCCACAAGAACACCGGCGCGCGCAAGAAGGCAAAGGCCGCCCGAATCGCTGCCCGCCCCAAAGCTGCCTAGGCAGCTCCAGCCGCCGCTCTCCTGAGCGCGATAGTCAGCGCCAGCTCGTCGCCGTAGTCCGCCCCGCCGCGGCACCAGAGCTCGAGGTCGGCGAGCGTCTCGGTGGCCATCCGCAGGTCGGCGAGGTTGGCGTCGCGCAGGCGGTTGACGAGCTGCTTCGCGGCGTAGGGATGCATCTTCAGCGACGACTCGACCTGCTTCGGCGGGATTCCCTCCTCCAGCTGGGCGGCGGCGGAGCAGGCGCCGCGCAGACGCGAGGCGAGGCCGTAGATCAGGCCGGTGACGTTCTCGCCCTGGCCGATCAAGCGCTCGCCGATCCGCAGCGCCGCGGCAGCATCGCCTTCGATCAGCGCGTCGGAGAGGGACCACACCGCCGCTTCGGAGGTGTCGGCGATCATCTCCTGCAGGTCGGAGGCGGTGACCCCTCCTCCCTCTCCCGCCCACAGCGCCAGGCGCTCGAGCTCGTTGCGCAGGCGCAGCGGGTTGGAGCCCATCCGCTCGACCAGCAACCGCGCCGCCGCCGGCTCCAGCCGGAAGCCGAGCTGCTGCGCCTCGCGAACGAGGACGCTGGGCATCTCGCGCGCCTTGGGCGCCTCGAACTCATGGATCTCGCCGCCCGCGGCCTTGACCGCTTTCGCGAGCTTTGCCGCCGCCTTGTCGCGGCAGATCAGGACCAGGGTCAGATCCGGCGGCAGCTCGCCGAGCGCGGCGAGAACCGGCTCGAGCTGTTTGTCGCGCCAGCGCTCGACGCCGTCGGCAAGCAGGTAGCGCCGGGTGCCCATCAGCGACATCGCCGGGATCGCCGCCAGCAACGCCTCGTGGTCGGGCATGCCCTTCCCCTCGCCGGGCTCGAACACCTCCAGCGCAGCCGACCCGCCCTCGCGTTCGGCCCGCGCCCGCAGGCGCGCCCGGGTCTCGTCGATTTTCGCCCCGTCGGTGCCGGCGATCAGGTACAGCGGCTTCATCTCGGCGGCCACGGGGCGAGTCTACGTCCCGCCTCGGCTCGCCGGCGGCGACTACTTGCTGTGTCCTTTGGCGAGCCCGTTGCCGTTGCCGGCTTCCGTCGCCGAGGCGGCCGCCGCAGGCGGCGGGGCCGATGAGCTTGACGCTTCGATGCCGCGTTCGCTGGCATGTTCGGCGGCTGCCGTCGAGGACGAGTTCCCGGGGGCAGATTCAGCGCTGGGCGGCGCGGAAGCGACCGCTTCCGGAGGCGGACTGACGGGCTTCGGCGCGGACACGGGCGTCGGAGCGGACACCGGTCCGGGAGCAGGAGCGGCTGCACCTCCCCCGCCGGATCCCCCGTTGCTGCCCCCGGAGCTTTCGGGGGTGCTTACAGGCGGAGCCGGCGATTGGACGGCGACTTCGTCACCGGTGCCGGCGTCGCCCCCGGTGGGCCCGCCTTCGGGCCCATGAGCGGGCAAGCCAGCGGAGGTCGGTGCAAGCGCCACCGCTCGCGACGCGACGGCCGGCACGAAAGCGCGGGGCTTGTGATCGAGCGTCAGCTCTTCCGCCTGGGCGATCGATTGCCTCAGCGACGGTTTCTCTGGCAACGGCGCCGGTTCGAGCAGCGGGAAGCCCGGCTGGGCAAAGATCGCGACCAGGGCCAAACCCGCCGCCGCGGTCAACCCGAGCAGGGCGAAGGCGGTACTGCGCATCCGTTCCGGCAGCCCTTTCCCGGCGAAGCTCGGGATTCGGAACGACGAGAGCCTGCTGTGAAGGATCCAGTGCACCAGTTCGTTGATCGGCAGAGGCGGGCTACCCACAAGCAATTGGATCGAGTTCCTCAACTATCGATTCGGCTATCCGTCCAGCCGGAAGCAGCAGCCTTCGACGTCGATGACCACGTCGCCGTCGCGATCCGTCCGCAGCGTCGGCACCCCGTGCCGCTCCAGGGTCGAGAGCGTGGCTCGGGTGGGGTGCCCGTAGGAGTTGTTGTCGCCGACGGAGATCACCGCCAGCGCCGGCCGCGTGCGGTCGAGGAGAGAGCCGAGACCGGCGTCGTCGCTGCCGTGGTGGGCGACCTTGAGGACGTCGATCGGCCCGGGGTCGATCGGCACCGATTCGGCCTCTGCGTCGGCGGTCAGCAGCATGCCGAACCTGTGCCAGCGCGCCTCCATCACCAGCGCCTGCTGGTTCGGGTCCCCCCCACCCAGCGGCTCGCTCAGAAGCTCCCGCGGCGGCCAGAGCACCTGCAGGCGGAGCTGGCCTGAGCGCAGCTCCTGGCCGGCGGCGAGCCGCTCCAGATCGACGCCGGCGGCGACGGCAACCGCCTTTGCTTCCCGGCCGAGACGGGCGAAGCCGAGCCGCTCGATCGGGAAGCGACTGAGCAGTTCCTCGATCCCCGCCGCATGGTCGGACTGGTCGTGGGTGACGATCGCCGCGCCGAGGCTGGCCACACCCGCGTCCTCCAGCTTTCCCGCGAGGTCGTCCCCGGGCGGCCCGCCATCGACGAGAACCGCGGGCGCCCCCGTCGGCTGCAGGAGGATCGCGTCGCCCTGGCCGACATCGAGGACCTCGATCCGGAGGCCATGGAAGGGCGGTGGTGAGACAGCCCCTCCCGGGCCGGGGAAGACGAAGAGGAGCGCCGCTGCCAGGGCCGCGAGGGCCGCCGCCGGCTTGAGCGCCGGGACCTGCGGCTTGAACCGCCGGAGGGCGAAGCAGAGCGGGACGGCGCCGGCCGACCCCAGATAGGAGGCGATCAAGCCGCCGCCACTCAGATGCACGTGCACCTCTGCCCACCCTGGCGCCGCGCACCAGGAGGCGACCTGGGCGATGTAGGCGAGAAGCAGGGCGTTGAGCCCATTCAGCGGCTCGAGCGGCACTCCCGGCACCTGGGCCAGCCCGGCGTTGCACATCCCCAGCCACATCGCCGGCGCCACCGCCGGCATCGCCGCCACGTTTGCCACCAGGGTCGTCGTCGAGAGCGTTTCGAAGTGGTAGGCGATCAGGGGCGCGGTGGCGAGGGTGGCGGCGACGGTCACCGCCAGCCCCTCGGCCAGAGCGCGGCGCCACCGTCCCGCTCCCAGCCGGGCCGTGACCGCGCGGCGGATCGGCGAAGCGAGGAGCAGGATCCCGAGCACCGCAGCGAAGCTCAGCTGCCAGCCGACGTCGCCGGCAACCCCCGGGTCGATCGCCAGCGTCACCACCACCGCCAGCGCCAGGGCATACAACCGCGAAGCGCGGCGCCCTCCAAGCGTCGCCAGCACCCCGACCGCACCCATCACCCCGGCTCGCTGGATCGAGGGTCCGGCGCCGGCGACGGGGACGTAGACGGCGATCAGGGCCAGCACCCACAGCAACCGCTCGCGCAGCGGGATACCGAGCATTCCCAGCAGCGGCATCGCCAGCAGAGCCAGCAGGGTCACATTCTCTCCCGATACCGCCAGCAGGTGGCTGAGCCCGGAGCGGCGGAAGTCTTCCTTCGTCCCCTCGTCGATCCGGTCGTCCTGGCCGAGGACGAAGCCGCGCGCCAGCTCGGCCTCGCGCACCGGCATCCCCTGTCCCAGACCCTCCGAGGCGCGTTCACGGATCAGGTCGCTGTTCGCCAGCGCCAGCACCAAGACCAGGACGATGCCGACCAGGACCGGCAGCGACGGCCGCGGCGAGCGCACCTGGCTACGGCTGGAGGCGCTTGCGCAGCGCCTCCATCGTCGCCGGCCCGATTCCCGGCACCTGGTCGAGCTGCTCCACCGAGGAGAGGCCGCCGTGTTCGTCGCGGAACCTGACGATGTCGCCGGCGGTGACGGGGCCGATGCCGTCGATCCCTTCCAGTTGCTCCGCGGTGGCGGTGCCGAGGCTGATCGGCCCGTCTTCGGACACAGCTCCCGCAATGGCCCCGCCACCGGGAACCCGCTCCGGCACCACCACCTGCTGACCGTCGGCGAGGCGGGCGGCCAGGTTGACCGCTTCCAACTCCGCCCGCGGCACCGGGCCGCCGGCGCGGATGACGGCGTCGTTGACCCGGCTGCCGGCGGGCATCCGGTAGACGCCGGGCCGCTGCACCGCACCGGTCACGTCGACGACCAGGTCGCCGCCCTGCCCGCTTATCGAGAAGCCCTGGCCGCCCCCCTGGCTACCGCTTTCGGCGGCAAAGGAGCGGTCGGTCCCACCCTCGCCGCGAATCGCCCGCACGCCGACGAGCAGCAGCGCCACCGCGACTGCGGCATAGACGACGACTTGGCTGCGGCCCAGCTCCGGCATCGCCGCCGATCATCGGCCGCACCGGCGCACGCATGGCGCGCAGAATCAAAAACTTCTCAGCAGGAAATGCGACAGACGAATGACCTAGTAATCGTCATCGTCGTCATAGCCAGCTACCTCTGCCAATTGGTCGCTGTAGAGCTCGACGGCAGCCACCGGCGGCGACTGGATCGAGACGCAGATCAGCTCCGCCTCGCCCTCGTTGCCAATCGAGTGCTCGGTCGCCGGCGGGACGAGGATCAGGTCGCCCTCGCCGACCTCCTGCGTGTCTCCAGCCACCGACATCGTGCCGCGGCCACGCACGACCACGTAGGCCTGCTCGGCCTCGCCGGAGGAGTGCAGCGTCTGCTCCGCTCCGCCCGGCACCGTCACCCAAGTGACCGAGAGGTTGCGGGAGCCGAGTTCGCCCGCGTCCATGAGGACGTGGGCGCGCAGCCGGTGCCATTCCTCGACAGCGGCTTCTTCGAGTCTCCTGACCAGCATTTCGCGGCTTTCTAGCAGACGGGACGGGACCCGCGGAGGCCCCTACCTGACCACCAGGTTCACCAGCTTGCCTGGAACTACAATTTCCTTGACTATTTGCTGGCCGTCCAGATGCCGGGCGACCTTCTCGCTTTCCCGCGCCAGCTGCAGCAGCTCCTCCTTCGAGGCCTCCGCCGGTGCCTCGATCCGATCGCGCAGCTTGCCGTTGACCTGCACCACCAGCGTCACCGTGTCGCTGGCCAGCAGGTCGGGGTCGGCCTGCGGCCAGGGCTGCTCCCAGACCCGCTCGCCCATCAGCCGCTCGTAGGCCTCGGCGCCGAGGTGCGGGGCGAAGGGGAAGATCAGCGAGGCCGCCGTCGCCGTGGCGAAACGCACCGCCTCCGCCCCTTCCGGCGTCCCGTAGAGGCCGTCCTTGAGCCGGTAGGCCTCGTTGACAAGCTCCATCACTGCCGAGATCACGGTGTTGAACTGGAAGCCGCGGTTGAAGTCGCGGGTCGCCTTGTCGATCGCCCAGTGCGCCTTGGCGAGCAGCTCGCGCGCGTCTCCTTCGGCCGCGGCAGGCTCGGCTCCCTCCCCTACCTCCTCACAGAGGCGCCAGAGGCGCGAGAGGAAGCGGTTGACGCCCTCGACGCCCTCGTCGGTCCAGTCGCCGCCGCGCTCCGGCGGGCCCATGAAGCAGACGTAGGTGCGGGCGGTGTCGGCGCCGTAGCGCTCGACGTACTCGCCGGGGCTAACGGTGTTCCCCTTCGACTTCGACATCTTCGCCCCGTCGCGGGTGATCATCCCCTGGGTGAAGAGGTTGGCGAAGGGCTCCTGGACGCCGACGTGCCCGAGGTCGGCCAGCGCCTTGGTGAAGAAGCGCGCGTACATCAGGTGCAGGATCGCGTGCTCGACGCCGCCGATGTACTGGTCGACCGCCATCCAGTGGTCGGCTGCCATGCGCTCCCATGCAGCGTCGTTGTTCTCAGCGTCGAGGTAGCGCAGGAAGTACCAGGAGGAGTCGACGAAGGTGTCCATCGTGTCGGTCTCGCGGCGAGCGGCGGCGCCGCAGCGCGGGCACTCGGTGGCGACCCAGTCCTCGGCCGCCGCCAGCGGGCTCTTGCCCTGCGGGGCGTAGTCCTCGATCTCCGGCAGCTCCACCGGCAGCTGCTCCACAGGCACCGGCACGATCCCGCACTCGACGCAATAGACGACCGGGATCGGCGCCCCCCAGTAGCGCTGGCGCGAGACCAGCCAGTCGCGCAGGCGGTAGTTGACCGCCGGCTTGCCGCGCTCCTCTGACTCCAGCCAGGCGACGATCTCCTCGTAGGCCTCGCGGTTGTGCTTGCCGTCGAAGCGGCCGGAGTTGGTCATCTGGCCGTCGCCGGGATAGGGCAGGCCGCGCCCGTTGCGGGCGATCTCGGGGTCTTCGCCCTCGATCACGCGCTTCACCGGCAGGCCGAAATTCTGGGCGAATTCGTAGTCGCGGCTGTCGTGGCCCGGCACCGCCATGATCGCGCCGGTCCCGTACTCCATCAGCACGTAGTCGGCGACGAACATCGGGATCGACTCGCCGTTGACCGGGTTGACGACGCTGCGCCCGAGCGGCACGCCGGTCTTCTCGCGGTCCTCGGCGCCGCGTTCCTCGGCCGACTCGCGGCCGACGCGATTGACGTACTCGCGCACCTCCTCCTCGGCCGGGGTGCCGGCGACCAGGCGCTCCAACTCCGGGTGCTCGGGCGCCAGCACGAAGAAGGTGGCGCCGAAGAGGGTGTCGGGGCGGGTGGTGAAGACGGGGAAGTCGAGGTCGACCTCCTCGCAGCGGAAGGAGACCTCGGCCCCCTCGGAGCGGCCGATCCAGTTGCGCTGCATCGTGATCACGTGCTCGGGCCAGGACTCGAGCAGGTCGAAGTCGGCGAGCAGGCGGTCGGCGTAGTCGGTGATGCGGAAGAACCACTGCTCCAGGTTTTTCTGGATGACCTCGGTGCCGCAGCGCTCGCAGCGGCCGTCGACGACCTGCTCGTTGGCCAGCACGGTTGCGTCCTTGGGGCACCACTGGACCGGCGCCTCGGTGCGGTAGGCGAGGCCGCGCTCGAACAGCTGCAGGAAGATCCACTGGGTCCAGCGGTAGTACTCGGGCGTGTGGGTGGCGAGCTCACGCGACCAGTCGATCGAGATCCCCCACTCGCGGAACTGGCGGCGGAACGATTCGATCGAGCGCTCGGTCGCGACCCGCGGCGGCTCGCCGGTCTTGATCGCGTTGTTCTCGGCCGGCAGCCCGAAGCTGTCGTAGCCCATCGGGTGGATCACCTCGAAGCCATGGCGACGGCGGAAGTGGGCGATCGCGTCGCCGACCGCGTAGCACTTGAGGTGGCCGACGTGAGGCTCGCCCGAGGGGTACGGGAGCATCTCGAGCACGTAGCTCTTCGGCTTCGAGCCGTCGAAGCCGGGCCGGCCGGGGTTGGCGACCTCCCAGGTCTTCTCCTCAGCCCATACCTGCTGCCACTTGCGCTCGATCGCCTTCGGGTCGTAACCGGCCATGAGCCGCGATCTTACGAAGGGAAGCCTTCGCGCAGCGCCCGCCCGCGACTCAGCTGGGGTAGGAGTAGGTCACCGAGGAGAGGTCGCGGAGGATGTGGGGCCAGACGTAGACCTCGATCGTGGCGGAGAGGATCAGGGTCGGGATCGCCAGCAGCACGGTGACGAGGGTGGCGGCTAGGAGCTGGTTCCACTCACCCCTGCGACTGGCGATCAGCCAGGCGGCGAGCGGCAGGAAGAGGGCGGTCAGCTCGGGGATCGCGTGCGGGAGGACACTGAGGATCAGCTCGACGCGGGAGATGTGCAGCTGGTAGGAGAGGGTCGAGCCCTGGAAGCCGAGGTAGAGCGCCTGGGTGGTGAGCGAGAAGAGGGTGACGGCGCAGACGAAGAGGATCGCCAGCTCCCCCGCCTTGACGTGAACCCAGCGGGAGAGGCCGGTGCGCTGGGCGGCGGCGATCGGCATCGAGGCGCCGGCGATGAAGCCGGCGACGCAGGCGGTGGCGTGGAGGGCGAGGACGAGCGAGTTGCGGTAGAGGATCGGCAGCAGGTCGTCCGGCTCGGAGGGCGAGGTCAGGCCCGGGAGGTGGAGCGGGGTCAGGTCCGGCGTCAGCAGCCCGGCGGCGACCCAGACCGCCGCCAGCAGGCTCAGGGCGATGGCGACGCCGAGGGCGATCCAGCCGCGCAGCACGTGCCACGGCCGCTGACTCCACAGGTCGAGGGTCTCGCGGGTATCGCGCATGCCGTGGCTGAAGACATGCTGATTTGCCGAGCTCATCGCCAACAACATCGGCACGGAGCAGCGAGGCTTTTAGCCGTGCGTCGAGCTCAGCCGCCGCCGTGCTTTTTCTCGAGCTGCTCGGCGAGCCTCGCAAGGTCCTCCAGCTCGACTCCGAGGCCGTAGGCGATCCGCCGCACGTTGCCCCAGGTGGGATTGATCCGGCCGGACTCGATGTGGGAGATCCAGGTCGCGTGGATGTCGGCTCGCCCGCCCAGCGCTTCCTGGCTCAGTTGAGCCTCGTTCCGGAGCGTCCGGATGGCCTTCCCGAGGCCGATTTGGGGGTCTTCGCGGCGCGGCATCTAGCGGAGGGAATTGGCTCCTCGCCCTCGCGTCCATAGAGTCGAGCACAAGTGCCACCGAGGAACCCGGGCTATGCGTGCTTCGACATGCCGGATTCCACCTTCTTGGAGGCGAACACAGGACTCGGCCCTGGAGGGCGAGGACGAATCGGTTTGGTTTACGGAAGCGGTTAGAGCCGCACTGAGGGAGCCCGCCGGGCCTGCAGCTCTGGCCGCAGAGATGGTGGGCAGGCAAGATTTGAGCTCCTCAGCATGGGCTACGGAGCGTAGCGAACTCTGGAGGCCGGCTCAGGTATCCGAACCCTGGGGACCGAGCAGACGCACGAACGGGCGACCGTGGCGGGAGACAAGAACTTCCGCGCCTCCTGCGGCCTGCTCCATGTAGTGGCCGAAGTGGTTGCGGAACTGGTGGGCACCTACGTTTACTACTACGTTGTGGGCGACCCGTTCTTCAGAGATGGAGCTGAGGGGATTCGAACCCCTGGCCTCCGCCGTGCCACGGCGGCGCTCTGCCAGCTGAGCTACAGCCCCGAGTCGGTATTGCTCTGCCCAGTTTAATGCCGCACGCTGTCCGTTTCTTGCCGGGGCTAACCGCAGATGCATGGCGCTCTTTCCAGCGGCTATCTCGATCGGGATCAAGAAGCAGCTCTGCAGCTCATCGCAATAGGCACCGATTGCGTCGATTTCGTCCGCGGTGTAGGTGGTTCGGATGTGTCCATTTCGGCTTCGACGACTTGTTGCGAGGTTGATGGACACAACCTCACCCTTCCGATTAGCCCATTTGCACTGGACGCGGAGCAGTTGCCCACCGATACCGAGCAGTAGATCGGCGCGCCCGTGCTCGGTCAGCGGCATATAGACATCGAGTCCGAGCTTCGCTGCTTCAGCGGCGAATGCCAGCTCCGCGGCGTTCCCCTTGTGATTTGGGTTGTCCTCCATTGCCTGACAGACAATACATTCCCTCGCGGACGTAAAAAAAGCGGCTTTACGCCGCCTGCTGCCCGGGGCCCTGGTCCTCGTCGACGTCGAGGATCAGGTTGTCTGGGGCGGTGTGGCGGACCTTGAAGTCGACGTTCGAAAGCTCCTCCAGTTCGCTGAGGAGGTCGACTGGCTCGTGGAGCTGCATCGACAGGGTTGCGCGGCCCTCAGAAAAGCGGTCCACCTTGATCTCCGAAGCGCCAAGCTGGCCGACTGCGTCCTCGAAACCGACGAGCTGGGAGAAGTCGCCGAGCGGCCCGATCTCCAGCTTGACCTGGCCCTGGTAGAGGCCTGAATCCGAATCCGAATCCATCTCGGCCTCGAGAGCCGGCTCTATCTCGGTCAGCGCCTTCACCTTCTTGCTGACCTCGACCGCCTCGCGCAGGGCTTTCATCCGGATCCTGGTCGCCTGGCCTCTGGCCTGCGTCTCCACTTCCTCGAGCCGGGAGGTGATCGCGTCGAGGGAGGCGATGCTGCGGTCATGGCACTCGTTGGCCTCGCGCAGCCGTTCGCCCAGCACCCGGATCTCGCGCTCCCGCTCCAGCACCATGCCGGTGAGCGCGGTGGTCTCGCTCTCGAACTCCGAAAGCGAGGCTCGCTGGGTCTCGTTGGTCAACTCAAGCCCGAGGATGCGAGCTTCGCGCGCCGAGATCGCATCCTCCACTTCGCTGCGGCGGTAGCCCCACAGCGCCCGCTTGAACCCATTCATGAACCGGCACCGTAAATAGGCGCTCGGACGTATTTATGCGCTGGCGGCTTCGGGCGCTTCCAGCTCGAGCTCCAGGCGCGGCGCGTCGCGCCACAGCTCCTCCAGCGCGTAGCGCTCGCGCGCCTCGGGGGTGAAGACGTGGAGGACGCAATCGAGGTAGTCGAGGATCGTCCAGCCGGCGTCCCCTCCGCCGTCAACGCCGCCGGGCAGAAGCCCGGCCTCGCTCTTCACCCGCAGCCGCACCTCGTCGACGATCGCCTTCGCCTGCCGCTCGCTGCGAGCGGTGCAGATCGCCAGGAAGTCGGTATAGGCGACGAGCGCGCGCATGTCGAGGACGACCAGGTCCTCCGCTTTTTTCGAGTCGGCGATCGCCGCCAGGCTCCGCGCCAACTGCTCAGATGTAGCCTCGTTCATCGGTAGGCCCCCCTCTCCTCGATGAAGTGAGCGACGGCATCGGGCACCAGATAGCGCACCGGCCTGCCCTGCTTGGCGCGCTCGCGCACGGCCGAGGAGGAGACACCGAACTGCGGCATCTCCAGCATCGTCGCTCGACCCTCGCAGCCGAGGCTGCGCATCGCCTCGGCGACGTCGGCGTCCGACACGCCGGCTCGCCGCGCCACCGCCAGGCTCGCCAGCTCGACCACGCGCTCCGGCGCTCGCCAGCTCTCGAGGCCCACGGCTGCGTCCGCTCCCATCACGAACACCAGCTCTCTGTCGCCCCGCTGCTCTGCAAGTGCCTCCAAGGTCTCATACGTGTAGGACGGCCCCTCGCGCTCGATCTCCAGCGCCGAGACCGAGAAGCGCTCGTCGTCGGCGGCGGCGAGCCGGGTCATCTCCATCCGCGCCTCGCGGCCGGGGTCGTCGGCGATCCGCTTGTGGGGCGCCTGGCCGGTGGGGACGAGGACCACCTCCGCGAGGCCGAGCTGCCAGAGCGCCTCCTGGGCCAGAGCGAGGTGACCGAGGTGCGGGGGGTTGAAGGCGGACCCCAGCACACCGATCGCCGCGCCTTCAGAGCTACTCACGCACCTGGCCGTTGCCGTGCGCGACGTACTTGAAGGTCGTCAGCTCGCGCATCCCGATCGGCCCGCGGGCGTGCAGCTTCTGGGTCGAGTTACCGATCTCGGCGCCCATCCCGTACTCGAAGCCGTCGGTGAACCGGGTCGAGGCGTTGACGTAGACAGCGGCAGCGTCGACGCCGGAGACGAACTCCTCGGCCGCCTCGACATCGGCGGTGACGATCGCCTCCGAGTGGCCGGTGCCGTGGCTGTTGACGTGCTTGATCGCGTCCTCCACCGAGTCGACGACGGCGACCGCCATCTTCAGGCCGAGGAACTCGTTGGCCCAATCCTCGTCGGTCGCGGCGCCAACCTCGACCTCGGCGGCGGCATCGCGGATGCGCTCGTCGCCGACCAGCTCGACGCCCGCTGCAGCAAGGTCGCCGAGGATCGCCGGCGCCACTCGATCGGCGATCGCGGCGTCGATCAGCAGCGTCTCGGCCGCGTTGCAGACGCCGGGGCGCTGCACCTTCGCGTTGACCGCGATCCGCCTCGCCATCTCGGGGTCGGCGTCGGCGTGGACGTAGACGTGGCAGTTGCCCGCCGCCGCGTACATCACCGGCACCGTCGCCACCTTCTTGATCGCCGCCTTCAGCCCCTCTCCCCCGCGCGGGATCAGCAGATCGACGAGACCCTCCTGGGTCGCCAGCTCGGCCAGCTCCTCGTGGCCACCGCCGCCAAGCGAGACGACCGCGTCCTCGGGCAGGCCCGCCTCGGCGAGCGCCTCGCGGACGATCGCCGCCAGCGCCGCGTTCGAGCGCTCGGCGTAGCTGGAGCCGCGGAGGACGATCGCGTTGCCGCTCTTGATCGTCAGCGCCGCGCAATCGATCGTCACGTTCGGGCGTGCCTCGTAGACGACGGCGACGACCCCCAGCGGCACCCGCACCTTGCGCAGGTCGAGGCCGCTGCTGAGCGTTTTACGCTCCAGCTCCTCGCCGACCGGGTCGTCGAGCTCGGCGACCACCCGCACCCCCTCGGCCATCGCTTCCACCCGCTCCAGCGTCAAGCGCAGCCGGTCGCGCAGCGCGTCCGTGAGCCCAACGGCCCGCTCGTCGGCGAGATCTCCGGCGTTCGCCTCGAGAATCGCCTCGGCCCGCTCTTCGAGCAGGCGCGCAGTCGCCTCCAGGGCGGCGTTCTTCGTCTCGGTCGAAGCGGTCGCAAGCGCCCGCATCGCCCGCTTCGCCGCGGCGCAGTGCTCGGCGACGCTGGTCTCGGTTACTGCCATCGGCAAAGGGTAGCTGGGGGTCTAGAGAAGGACGAAACGGTCGCGGTGGACGACCTCGTCGGCGGCGTGAGGCAGCAGGTCGCGCACCTGGGCGCTCTTCATCCCGATCACCCGCTGCAGCTCGCGTGAGGAGTAGTCGGCGATCCCTTTGCCGATCGTCTCGCCGCCGCTGGCGACGTCGATCGCGTCGCCGGCCTCGAAGCTGCCCTCGACCGCGGCGATCCCCACCGGCAGCAGACTGGAGCCGCTCTCGCGCAGAACCCGCGCGGCGCCCGCGTCGACGATCAGCCGCCCCCGCGCCGGCTTCGCGTATTTGAGCCAGAGCTTGAAACTCGAAGTCCTTCCTTCCCCCGCAACGAATCGCGTGCCGCAGGCCTCCCCGGCCGCAGCCGAGAGCAGCGTCCCCTGCTCGGTGCCGTTGCAGATCACCGCCGGGATTCCCGCCTCGCTTGCCATCTCCGCTGCCGCCACCTTGCTGCGCATCCCGCCGGAGCCGAAGACCGAGGTGCGATCGCCGATCTCCAAGCCCTCGAGCTGGGAGAAGTCGCTGACCTCGGCGATCAACTGCGCCTCCGGTTCGCTGCGCGGGTCGCCCGAGAGCAGCCCCTCGACGTTGGTCAGCAGGACCAGCAGGCGCGCGTCGAGCAGCAGCGCCACCTGGGCGGCGAGGAAGTCGTTGTCGCCGAAGCTGATCTCGTCGGTGGCGGTGGTGTCGTTCTCGTTGACCACCGGCACCACCCCCCACTCGATCAGGCGGCGCAGCGTCTGTCGCGCGTTCAGGTAGTTGGTGCGGGCAGCGATGTCGGCAGCGGTTAAGAGAACCTGCGCCGCCTTGGTGCCGCCCTCGGCGAGGCGGCTCTCGTAGGCGCGGAAGAGGTCCCCCTGCCCGACCGCGGAGGCTGCCTGCAGCTCATCCATCGCCTTCGGCCGCGATTCCAGGCCCAACAGCCGCATCCCGCGGGCAATTGCGCCGGAGGTGACCATCACCACCCGCTCGCCCCCCTTCTCCAGCTCGCTCACCTGCGCGCAGACCGAGTCGAGCACGTCCGTGCGCAGCTCGCCGTCGTCGGCGGCGACGATCGAGGAACCGAGCTTGACGATCAGGGTCATGGCCGGGAAAGTAGCCGAGATGGGCGAAGCAATCGGTTGGGGCGCGCTTGCCGCAAGCTCCCTCGTCATCGGCGCGGTGCTCAGCTTCCTCGGCACCTGGCCCTCACGCCGGGTCGGATACGTCCTCTCCTTCGGCGCCGGGGCGCTGATCAGCGCCGTCAGCTTCGAGCTCGCCGCCGAGGGTGCCGCGGTCGGCGGGGCCGGCGTCACCGGCGTCGGCCTGGCGATCGGCGCGCTGACCTATTACTTCCTCGACGGGCTGGTCGCGCGGCGGATGTCGACCGGCCGGGGACGCCAGGGTCGAGCCGAAGGCTCGGGCAGCGGCACGGCCCTCGCGCTCGGCGCCTTCCTCGACGGCATCCCCGAGCAGCTGGTGCTGGGAATCAACATCGCCGCCGGGGGCGGCGTCGGCGTCTCGCTGCTGGTCGCGATCTTCGTCTCCAACCTGCCGGAGTCGCTCGGCTCGGCGAGCGACATGCGAGGGGCGGGGCGCTCGCGGGAGGCGATCCTGCGGCTCTGGGTGCTGGTGGCGATGATCTGCGCCCTCGCCACCGTCCTCGGCTACCTCGTCGCCGACGCGGTCAGCGGCAACGCGAAGGCGGCGATCGACGGCTTCGCCGCAGGGGCGTTGCTGGTGATGCTGATCGACTCGATGATCCCCGACGCCCGCAGCGACGCCGGTCGCGGTGCCGGGCTGGTGACGGTCCTCGGCTTCGCTGTCGCGGCAGGGCTTTCCAGTCTCAGCTAACGGGGTTAGGCTCTGAGCATGAGGAGATGGGCAGCCCTAGGCGTGACCCTCGCAGTCGCGCTCTTCGCCGTCACGTTCGTTGCCGGAGCATCCGCTGCGGCGATCGCCCACCCGTCGAAACACCGCTGTAAGCGGGTGCGCAAACACCACCATGGGAAGAAAAGGCGCGTCTGCAGGCATAAACGGCATCACCCTGCACCCCCAGCGCCTCTCCCGGCACCCGAAGCGAGCGCGCCGGCGCCGGCCACCACCTCGCCGCCGGTGATCGTCGAAGAACCGCCGGTCGAAGAAATCAAAGACACCGATGGAGACGGCATCCCAGACAGCAGCGACAACTGCGTCTCGGTCGCGAATCCCAGCCAGGCGGACAGCGATGCCGACGGGTACGGCGACGCCTGCGATCCCTGCCCGGCGACGGCCGACCCGAGCGGGTACTGCCCGGCGACGATCTACCAGATCAACCGCGGTGAAATCCCGGGTGGGGAAAAGGTAGCCCTCGTCAACGCGCTGGTCATCGCCTCCTCGCCGAACACGATCTGGGTTGCAACCAAGGAATCGGATCCCGGCTACGAAGGGAGGGCCTATTCCGGCCTGGATGTCGATGTCTCCTCGCTCGGCACCGCACCGGCACAAGGCGACCGGATCTCCGTCAATGGAACCAGTTCCTTCAACTCAGCCGGGGGCAGCCTGGCCGCCGAAGCGATTCAGGTCGAATCCGCCCTTGGCGAGGGCTTCACCCCATACGCGGCCACCGCAACCGAATTCACCAACGTCTCCAAAGAGTCCGAACTCAACGATCTCCTCGTCTCGGTGCCCGGCCTGAAACGGGAAAGCGCCACCGGCACCACCTCGTGGGCGATGTCGGGCGGCATCTCCCTCGGCAGCCTGATCATCGGCGAACTGCCGAGCGCCACCTACACCGACGGGCAGACCTTCAGCTCGATCACCGGCATCGCCGAGACGATGGAGGAACTGCACCAGCTGCTGCCGCGGGCGGGCAGCGACATCGTCCCTTAGACGTGCAGCTCGAACTCGTGCTCGCCGATCCGCACGTCGTCGCCTGATTCGAAGCCGGCGCGGTCGAGGGCGGCGATCACGCCCATCTCCTTCAGCCGCTGCTCGAGGTAGCCGAGCGCTTCCTCGTTGCCGACGTCGTGGCGCTCGAACAGCAGCTCGACACCGCGCCCCATCACCCGGAAGCCGCCGTCCTCCTCGCGCTCCACCCAGTAGCCGCCCTCACCGGCGGGCCGGTAGACGCGGTGCTCGGCCTCGAACTCGTCGCTGAGCTCGGCGGGCGCGGCAACCGGGGTGAGCTCGGGCAGCTGGGCGAGGATCCGCTGCCGAAGCTCGTCCAGCCCCTCCCCCGTCGCCGAGGAAACCGCCATCACGCCGATCGCCCGGTCGCCGAGCCGATCGGACCACTCCCGGACCGCTCGCTCAACCTGGTCGGGTGGAAGCAGGTCGCGCTTGCCCAGCGCCACCAGCTCGGGGAGGCGCTCCAGTCCCGCGCCGTGCGCCGCCAGCTCGTCCCGCACCGTCTTGTAGTTGGCGACGGGATCGCCTTCCGTCGGCGCCATGTCGACGACGTGGACCAGCATCGAGCAGCGCTCGACGTGGGCGAGGAACTCGTGTCCGAGGCCGGCGCCCTCGGCCGCCCCTTCGATCAGCCCCGGGATGTCGGCGACGACCGCCTGGCGGTCCTCACCCTCGATCGTCCCCAGGACCGGCGAGAGCGTCGTGAACGGGTAGTCGGCGACCTTCGGCGCGGCCCGCGTCAGCCGGCCGAGCAGCGAGGACTTGCCGGCGTTCGGCAGCCCGACCAAGCCGACGTCGGCGAGCAGTTTCAGCCGCAGCTCGATCCAGTCCGCCTCGGCGGAGCTGCCTTTCTCGGCGAAGCGCGGCGTCTGCCGGGTGGAGGTGGTGAAGCGCCGGTTCCCGTGCCCGCCGCGGCCGCCGCGGGCGACCACGGCCCGCTGCCCCGGCGAAACCAGGTCGATCCTGCTGCCGTCGACCGCTGACGCCTGCGTCCCCGGCGGGACCGGGATCTCTCGATCATCGCCCCGCCCCCCCTGCCGGTTCGACCCTTCCCCGTGCCGCCCCCGCTGCGCCCGGAAGTGCTTGCTCCCTTTCAGCGCCGCCAGGTCCCGCTTCGATGCGTCGCAGACCAGCACCACGTCGCCGCCGTGCCCCCCGTCGCCGCCGTCGGGGCCGCCCCGCGGCACGTGCGCCTCACGTCGAAAGCTGATCGAGCCGTTGCCACCGGCCCCGCCCTCGACCCAGATCTTCGCCTTGTCGTACATCGCGGAGGGAGCTTAGGGCCGAAAAAAGCGGGAGGGGCATCTGCCCCTCCCGCTCGTTGCAACTACTCGTGGCTCGGGGTCAGCCGACGACCTTGATCGTCGCCTTCACTGCCTTGCCGGAGCTGCCCTTGACCTGGATCTTGACCTTGTAGCTGCCCTCGGCCGCAGGCTTCAGCTTGACCTGGAGCTTGGTCGTCTTGCTCTTCAGCGCGCCGACCTTGCCGATCGACTTGCACTTGGCCTTGAGGGCTTTCTTCGCCTTCTTCGGGACCTTGACGCAGACCTTCGCGTTCTTGGTCTGCAGGTCGCCCTGGTTGAGGGCCTTGACCTTGAACTTGGCGATTTTGCCGGCCTTCGCTTTCGCGGTCTTCGGCTTCACAGTCAGCTTCACCTTGGCGGCTTTCACCTGGATAGAAGCGCCGCTGCTCTGGCTGGCCGAACCGGTCTGGTTGGTTGCCGTGACGGTGCAGGTGTAAGCACCCGGCGTCGTGGCCGTGAACGTGCTGGCCGTTGCCCCGGCGATCGCGGCGCCGTTGAGCGCCCACTGGTAGCCGAAGCTCCGCGGGGCCTGGTAGACGAACGAGCCCGGGAAGTCCGCCGCCCAGCTGCCGGTGGAGCAGCTCAGGGCCGCCGGATTCTTCGAGTCGCGAGTGATCGCCGGCGCGCCGGTCCCACTCGGGCTCTTGAGGATCACCGGGTCCTGCGGACCGTCGAGCGGCGCCGTCGCGATGCTGATTCCACCGCCTCCGGCACCGTTCGTGCCGACGAAGCCGAGCGCGTTTTCCCGTTCTTCGGCGTTCGATTCGTTGCCCCAGTAGAGGCGGTTGATCGAGGGGTCGAGCGCCAGCCCCCAGGCTCCGTTCATGACGCCGGTGCCGAGCGGGACGTCACCGCCGCCGGTGTTGTTCAGGTTCGCGAAACCGATTCCTTCTTCGGTCGAAACGCTGCCGAGGAAGTAGAGGCGACCCGCCGCCGGATCGACGGAGAGGCCTTCGCCGCCGGGTTCGATGGTGGTGCCGGCGAGGCTGAGTTCGCCACCCCCGGTGTTGTTCACGTTCGCGAAACCGATGGTGTGAGGGCCGTTGACCCAGTAGACACGGCCGGCAACCGGGTCGAGGGCGATCCGGCAGCACGGGTTTTCCAGCGGGGCGCCGCTGGTGTTGAGAACGCCCCCGGCGCTGCCGTCGAGATTCGCCCAGGCGATGCTGCCTTCTCCAGAGGTGTTCTCCCAGTAAATCGTCCTGGTGGCGGGATCGACCGCTATGCCTTCCGGGCCTTCGATCGGGGCTCCCGGCGCCGTGAACGGCGTGGCCCCGCTCCCGTCCAGGTTGATGGCGAGGATCTGGCCGTTCGAGCCCAACTGGCTGCCGACGAAGAGTCGATTGGTGACGGTGTCGTAGGCCATGCCTTCCGGGCTTTCCAGTTTCGAGGCGCCGAGGTTCAGGGCTCCGCCGCCGCTGCCGGATATGTCGGCAAAGGAGACGAAATCTTTTTCAGTTGGCGCCCGGTAGTTGTCCCAATAGATGGTTTCCGTCGCCTGTGCGCGGGCCGCGAAGGCGAGCACCGCTACGAAGGCAAGGGCGATCAGCGCGGAGCCCACGGCAATCAGCCGATGGTCCCTGCGCGCAGAGACGAAATGCATTTACCTCTCCCTTGTTTGGGTTTTAGTCCTGCAGAACCGAGATGGTCCGGCCCTTGCGAGCCGGCTTGAAGTCGACGGTCCCAGACCTCGTCGCAAAGATCGTGTGGTCGCGGCCGAGGCCGGTGCCCTCGCCGGGCCAGAAGCGGGTGCCGCGCTGGCGGACGATGATCTCGCCGCCGCTGACCCGCTGGCCGGCGAAAACCTTGACGCCGAGCATCTTCGGGTTCGATTCGCGGCCGTTGCGGCTGGAGCCGAGGCCTTTCTTGTGAGCCATCGCTAGTCCTCTTTCTCGGCTTTTTTGGCTTTCGAGGAGCCTTTGCCACCTTTGAGAGCGGTCACTTCGAGCTTGGTCAGCTCGGAGCGGTGGCCGGCGCGGCGGCGGTAGCCCTTCTTCGCCTTGTATTTGAAGACTTTGATCTTCGGGCCGCGCAGGTGCTCGGCGACTTTCGCCTCGACTTTGACTTTCTCCAGGTCTTTGGCGCCGGTGACGACGTCGTCACCGCGGAAGAGCACCGGCCGCAGCGCGACTTTGTCGCCCTCTTTGGCATCGAGCCGGTCGACGAGCAGGGAGGTGCCCTCCTCGACTTTGTACTGCTTGCCTCCGCTTTCGATTACCGCGTACGTGCTCATCAGTCTTCCTTACTGCCTTGCTTGGCGCGCGAACGCCCACGACCGCCCCGGCGGCCCCTGCGTTTGCGCGAAGGAGCGCTGGAGTCTAGCTGGGAGCCGTTTTGCTCGCCTTTTGCAGCCCCGTTCGGCGAGTCGCCGTTCAGCAGCGAGGCGATCGCCGCCGAGCGCTCGACCTCGTCGATCCGCACCATCTTGCGCTCGCCGACGAACGGCCCGCCGCCGGTGACGCTGACGATGTAGGAATCGATCCGGGCGACCGCGTCGGCGTCGTTGTACATGTGCGGCTCGTCGATCTGGACCAGCACCTCCTCGCCGACCTTGAACGGCAGCGCCCGCTCCTCGATCTCCTCGCGCTTGCCCTGCTCAACCACGGCGAAGGTGTCGATCGGCAGCGCCTCGCCGCCCTCGAAGTGGAAGCGCTTGCCGGTCTCCTCCTCGATCTCGGCCAGCTCGCTCTCGGGATCGGTCAGCTCGTGGGCGACCTTCGGGTTGACGCGGATCAGGAAGGCCTCGCTGTCGGCGTTCTCGGCGGCGATGTCGCGCATCTTCCGCAGTCCCTCCAGGGCCACCGTCTCGGCCGAGAGGATCACGCCCACGCCCTCGCAGGTCGGGCAGGGCTCGGTGAGGATCTCCCGCACCCCGTCGGTGATGTTCTGACGGGTCATCTCGACCAGGCCCAGCGGCGAGACCTCGACCACGTAGCTCTTCGACTTGTCGGCGTCGAGCGCTTTGCGCATCGTCTTCAGGACTTTGTCGCGGTTGCTGGCCCGCGCCATGTCGATGAAGTCGATGACGATGATGCCGCCGATGTCGCGCAGCCGCAGCTGCCGCACCGCCTCCGCGGCCGCCTCGGTGTTGACCTTGGTGATCGTCTCCTCGAGCCCGCCTTTGCCGCGGCCGGTGAAGGAGCCGCTGTTGACGTCGATCACCGTCAGCGCCTCGGCGTAGTCGATCACCAGGTAGCCGCCGGAGGGCAGGTCGACGCGCCGGTTCAGCGTCGACTCGATCTCCTCGTTGATCTTCCATTTCTCGAACAGCGGCTTCTTGCCCTCGTAGAGCTCGACACCGTCGACCAGCTCCGGCGCGGTGCGCTGGAAGAAGTTGGTCACCCGTTCGAACTGCTTCGGCGAGTCGATCACGGCCTTTTCGAACTCGCTGAGGAAGACGTCGCGGAGGACGCGGATCGAGAGGTCGGCCTCCTGGAAGACCAGCGCCGGCGCCTTCGACGATTTCGCCCGCCGCTTCAGCACCTCGTTCAGTTTCTCCAGGTATTTGATCTCCCGCACGAAGTCCGATTTTTTCGCCCCGTGGGCGGCGGTGCGGACGATCAGCCCGCCGGGGCCCTTGTAGGTGCGGTCGACCATCTTCCGCAGCCGGTCCCGCTCTTTGTCGGTGAGGCGGCGGCTGACGCCGACGCCGCTTCCGTTCGGCGCGAAGACCAGGTAGCGGCCGGCGATCGAGACGTTCATCGAGAGCCGCGCGCCCTTCGACTTCAGCGGGTCCTTGACGACCTGGACCAGGATCTCCTGGCCGGGCTTGATCAGCTCGTTGATGCGGCGGCCGCTGCCGCGGCCGCGCCGGGGCGCCTGTTCGCCGTTCGGCAGCAGGATCTCGTCGACGTGGAGGAAGCCGTTGCGCTCGAGGCCGATGTCGACGAAGGCGGCCTCCATGCCGGGCAGGACGTTGTCGATCTTGCCCTTGTAGATGTTGCCGACGATCGAGCGACGGCCGCGCCGCTCGATGTAGAGCTCGGCCACATCGGTCTTGCCGCCTTTCTGCTTTGCCTCGAGGACGGCTACTCGGGTCTCGCCGCGCTCGGCGGAGACCAAAATCGTTTTCTTCATTTGTTGTTCAGCTCAGTTCGGGTAGGTACGCATGCCGGGCCTCTCTATCGAGGCATCACCAGGCAAACCTCCCCCTCTGACCGAGATGCGCTTGGACGTTGATGCTCTGAAGAACCCCGACCGCCAGGAAAGTAGCGACTACGGAGGACCCTCCGTAGCTCATCAGCGGCAGGGGAATCCCGGTGATCGGCATGATCCCGAGGTTCATCCCCACGTTGACGAAGGTCTGGAACAGCAGCGCGACGGCGATGCCGCCCGCCACCAGGGTTCCGTAGGAGTTCTTCGAGAGCGTCGTAATCCGCAGCGCCCGCCAGAAGAGCAGGGCGTAAAGGGATAGGACGAACGCGGCGCCCACGAACCCGTAGCGCTCACCGATCACCGCGAAGATGAAGTCGGTGTGCCGCTCGGGAACGAAGTCGAGCCGCGTTTGGGTGGCTTTGTCGCCGCGCCCGGTGAGACCACCGGAGCCGATGGCGACCTTGGATTGGTTCTGCTGATAGCCCGCGCCATCTTCGTGTTCGTTGGGGTTGGCGAACGAGGTGAGTCGTTCCAACTGATACCCCTTGAGGATCGGCGTCCCCACCGCCGGAGCGATGACGAGGACGAGCGCGATCAGCGTGACGAGGGCGCCGCCGATGACCGCGAAGTGCGTCCAGGGGACGCCTCCGAAGTACATGACGGCGAGGGTGGCGACCACGAACACCATCGAGGTGCCGAGGTCGGGCTGCAAGAAGACGAGGGCAGCCGGTGCCAGGCCGAGGCAGAGGTAGCGAACGGTCCGCTGGACCGCCGAGCCCCGTCTGGCGCCATCGATCACGAACCCGGCAAGCGCAAGCACGAGCAGGAGCTTGCCGAGCTCCGATGGCTGGAAGCTGAAGAAGGGAAGTTCGAAGGCGCGCCGCGAGCCGCGGGCGGCGAAGCCGAAGACGAAGACGAGGGAGACGCTGGCGCAGAGGAAGGTGTAGATGCCGACCCGCAGCTCGCGGAAGCGCGAGTAGTCGATCCGGGTCGCCAGCAGCATGCCGACGACTCCGAGCACCGCGTAGATCGCCTGCCGGTCCAGGTAGTAGTGGGGGCTGCCGGGGACGTCGTTCTGCGTCGCCTGGCCGAGGGTGAAGACGCTGAAGGCGACCAGGCCGACCGCGGCGATCGTCAGCGGCCAGTCCATGTGGGCGAGACCGAGCCGCTCGGCGATTCCAACGTGGACCGCAAAGGGCTCCGGCCGGGCTTGTCTGGTTCTGGTCGCGTACATCATCCGGTTGCGCCGCTTTCTTCTACGCCTTCGCTTCCTTCAGCCGCTTCGCGGCTTTCGGCCGCGATCTGGTCGTGGAAATAGGCTTCGAGAATCGTATGGGCGGCGGGGGCGGCGGCCTGTGCTCCGAAGCCGCCTTCCTCAATAGTCACACACGTGACGATTCGGGGGTTTGGATAGGGGGCGAGGATGCAGTACCAGGACTGGTCCGCGTGCCCCGGCCGTTCCGCGGTCCCGGTCTTGCCGGCGACCGGGATCGGGAAGCTGCCGAAGACCGGCTCCGAGGTCCCCCCCGGCCCCTGCGCGGCGTCGTGCAGGCCTTCCATGATCACGCTGCGGACACCCGGGTCGATCTTGACCTTGCGCCGTGGCTTGGGGTCGAATTCCTTCAGCACCCGTCCGGCCGCGTCCTCGACTTCCATCCCCAGGTGCGGAGTGACGATCGTGCCGCCGTTGCCGAGCGCCGCGTAGGCGACCGCCATCTGCAGCGGGTTGGTCTGCAGGTCTCCCTGGCCGGTGGCGAGCTGGATGTTGTCGCCGGCCGACCACGGGCGTTCGGTTTCGCCTTCCTTGAAGAGCTGGTCGCGCCATTGCTTGGTCGGCAGCAGGCCGTCGGTGCCGACGGGGATGTCGATCCCGGTCGGGCGGCCGATGCCGAGTTTGCGCGCCCATTCCTGCAGCTCGTTCGTGTCCCACATCCTCAGCCCGAGCGTGTAGAAGAAGACGTCGTCGGAGACTTCGAGCGCCGGCACCAGCGTCAGGGGCCCGTAGGCGGCGCCTTCGGCGTTGTGGAAGCATTCTTCGCCGAGGCAGAGTTGACCGGGGTCGTTGATCACCGTGTTCGGGGTGATGACGCCGTTTTCCAGCGCCGCCAGGGCGGTGAGGAGCTTGAAGGTCGACCCCGTCGGATATAGCCCTTCGACGCTGCGGTCGGTGAGCGGCGCCGATTCGTTCCGGTACAGCGCGTTGACCTGTGCCTGGGTCGGGTGGATCAGTTCGGATGGGTCGTAGGTGGGGAAGGAGCCGAGGCCGAGGATCTGCCCGTTGTGGACGTTCATCGTGATGAACCCCCCTGGCAGCCCTTGCGAGGCGAGGGCGCTTTCGCCCGCCGCCTGCACTTCCGAGTCGATCGTCAGCTTCAGAGTCTCGCCCGGCGTCGGCGACTTCGAGACCAGCTGCCCGCCGGGCGTCGGCTGACCGAGGGCGTTGACCTGGATTTTCTGCAAGCCGGGCTGGCCGCGCAGGTACTTGTCATAGCTGTACTCGACCCCTGCCTTGCCGACCTCGTCGCCCGGTTCGAGGCTCTTGTAGCGCGCCTCTTCCAGTTCTTCTTCGTTGATCTCGCTGACGTTGCCGAGCACGTGGGCGGCGAGGGTGCCGTCGGGGTAGTGGCGGACGAAGACGCGCTGGACGCTGGCCCCGGGGAATTCCCGCTGATGTTCTTCGATGTAGGCGACGAGATAGAAGCCGACGTCCTGGCGCAGCGTCACCGGCGCCCCGGCGGCGACTTCTTCGCCTTCGCGGATCGTCTTGCGCACCTTCGCCAGCGACATGTGCGCGAGCTTGCCCAAGCGGCTCAGCACGGCTTTTTCTTCGGCCGGGTCTTCAGGCAGTTTCTCGGTATTGAGCTGCAGCGCCAGGCTGGTGCGGTTGTCGACGATGACCTTGCCTTCGCGGTCGATGATGTCGCCGCGGGGGGCGATCACTTTGAACTCGCGGGTGCGGTTGTTCTTCGCCTCGGCCAGGTACTTGTCGCCGTCGAGGACCTGCAGGTTCCAGAGCCGGAAGAAGAGAACCGCGAAGAGGGCGACGGCGACGCCGCCGAGAACCGCCACCCGCAGCGAGAGGCGGCTGCCCTGGGGTCGGTCGTCGTTGCGCAGGTACACGGTCCTAGGCTCCCATCGTCCTCGGTCGCCTGCCGCGGCTCGGCCTCAGGGCCCTTGGCCGCCGGCGGCGTTTCAACGTCGGCTCCTCGACCAGGGCCGGTCGCAGCAGCCGCCGCAGCAGCGCGTAGATCGCCCAGCCGAGGAAGAAGGCGAAGATGCTCTTCAGCAGCATGTCGCGGAGGACCAGCGGGCTGATCGGCGCGTCGACCCCCAGGGTCAGCTCGACGGCGCCGTAGCCGAGCTCGGCGAACAGGGTCAGGCCCATGCAGAGCAGCGGCGGCACCAGGGCGCTGTGGATCTCGAAGCGCTCGCGGAAGAGGCCGGCCAGGTAGCCGGTGATGAGCAGGACCAGCGAGCCGCCGCCGAGCGGGGCGATCAGCAGGCAGTCGAGCAGGAGCCCGACCGAGAAGCCGCAGACGGCGCCGGTCAGGCTGCCGCCGAAGAGCCCAAGCACGACCACCAGCGCCGGCAGCACGTCGGGGCTGACGTGGAAGAGCGTCACCTGGGAGAAGAACGAGAGCTGGAGGACGACGCCGCCGATCACGATCGCCACCAGGCGGACGAGGATGTTCGGGGTGAGGATCACCCGCGCGAGCCCCCGGTCAGGACCTGGACCAGGTCGAGCTCACGCAGGTCGGCGAAGGGCCGGACGTGGACCTGCTGCTGGGCCTCCTGCTCGACCAGCGAGGCTTCGGTGACTTCGCCGATCGGCAGGTTCGGCGGGTAGTCGGACGCGAGCCCCTGCGCGCGCCAACCGGAGGTCACCACCGACTGGCCTTTGCCGACGAGCTTTTCGCTGTCGAGGAAGTCGAGGATCAGGTCGCCGGGGTCGCCGAGCGAGGGTTTCAGCACCCCCTGCACGCCGCCAGGGACGATCTTCGCCGCAACGGCGCTGGAGTGGTCGGCGATCAGCGTGACCTGCGCCGAGCCGCCGGTGACGGCTTCGACCGTGCCGACCAGCCCGTCGCCGTTGACCACCGGGTCGCCGACTTCGACCCCGTCGCCGGAGCCGACGTCGATCGTCACGTCGGCGAACCAGACGGTCGGCGAGCGGGCGATCACGCGGCCGGTGACCGGCGTATATCCGGAGGGGATCGCGCCGCTGCGGTCGAGCCCGACCAGCTTGCGCAGCTGGGCGTTTTCGGCGATCGCCGCCTGCGACCCCACCGCCCGCTTGCGCGCCGCTTCGAGCTTCTCGTGGAGCTGCGCGTTTTCGCCCTTCGCGTCGAAGGTCTCGTCGAACCAGTTGACGAGGTCGCGGGCAGGCTTCAGCGCCCGGTCGGCAACCGACTGCAGCGGCGAGAAGATCGTGCTGACGCCCCGCTGCATGCCGTTGGAGCCCTGCCCGTAGGTGACGGTGAGCAGGGCGAAGGAGCCGACGACTAACAGCGCGAGCACCGCCCGGCGGCGGCGTACTTGCTTTCGATACACAGTGGGGTTCTAAGTTGGGGGGTTCGCATGAGCGGCGGCTAAAGCCATCATCTACAGCCTGGGCCGCGCTCCGTTGTTCTTACCGGCGCGGTGGATCGTCTCGACCTCCTCGAGGGAGATGCCGGAACCAACCGCCACGCACGTCAAAGGCGACTCTGCCAGTTGACAGGGCATCTGGCACTCGTCGCGCAGGCGCTGCTCCAGTCCTTGCAGCAGCGCGCCACCGCCGGCGAGGGTGATGCCTCGGTCCATGATGTCACCTGCGAGCTCCGGCGGGGTGCGGTCGAGGGTCTCCTTGACCGCGGCGACGATGTGGCTGACCGGCTCTTCCATAGCCCCGCGCACCTCCTCGGAGCTGAGTTCGACCGTTTTCGGCAGCCCCGAGACGAGGTCGCGACCGCGGATCTCGGTCCGCACCTCTTCGGGCAGCGGCGAGGCCGAGCCGGCCTCGAGCTTCACGTCCTCCGCGGTCTGGGTGCCGATCGCGAGTTTGTACTTGGCTTTGCAGTGGGCGACGATCGCCTCGTCGAGCTCGTCGCCACCGACCCTGATCGACTGCGAGACGACGATGCCGCCGAGGCTGATCACCGCCACCTCGGTGGTGCCGCCGCCGACGTCGACGATCATCGAGCCGGTCGGCTCGCCGACCGGCAGCCCGGCGCCGATCGCGGCGGCCATCGGCTCCTCGATCAGGTACGCCTGGCGGGCGCCGGCCGAGAGGCATGCCTCCTCGACCGCGCGCTTCTCGACCCCGGTGACGCCGGAGGGGACGCAGACGACCACCCGCGGGTGGGCGAAGCGGCTGGAGTGCACCGAGGCGATGAAGTGGCGCAGCATCTGCTCGGTGACGTCGAAGTCGGCGATGACGCCGTCCTTGAGCGGGCGGATCGCGGTGATCGTGCCCGGCGTCCGGCCCAGCATCCGCTTCGCTTCGACCCCGACGGCGTGAACCTGGCCGCTGAGCGAGTCGATCGCGACCACCGAGGGCTCAGAGAGGACGATCCCGCGCCCCCTGACGTAAACGAGGGTGTTTGCGGTTCCCAGGTCGACGGCCATGTCGCGGCCGCCGAGTCGGATCAAACGACTGAACATGCCCAAATCAAGCTCTTTTTGAATCGCCGGGGATTTTCCAGGCAGCAATGATCGCAGAGGCCGCAAATTCCGCTGTTTGCAGGCCTCAGCTGCCCCTGGAAGGATCGGCTACGCCAAGATGCCGTCTCGACTCGCCCGGGACCGACGAGGCGCGCAATCGCCTCTGGGACAGGTAGTAGATCGGAGTCGTGCGAGAAAATAACTGCCACATCGCAGCAATCGGTCAGGGTCGCCTCTATTGCGCTAACCGCAAGGGCCACGTCCACCCCCTTCTCCGTTGGCATCTTCTTCGGATAGCCCTGGTAGTGAAGGGGCCGCAGCTTTGGCACCACAATTTGCGGAGATTCTGCCCTCCAGATGGCTACCTGCCGCCGATTGGCGGTATAGCCCTGCCTGTCGCGCTTCTGTGAGGGGATTCCGCGGTGGATCTCAACGCGGACTAGTTCCGCTGTATTTCCGCGATCCCTGGCAGCAGCTAGTAGTCGCCCAAGTCGATAAGGACTGAAGTTGCCCCTGTCGACTGGCATGCGCTCCAGGCCAAAGGCTCGGCGCGCCGTCATATAGATGTTTTGCCAGTCGACGAAGACCGCAACTCGGACGGCCTCAGGGGCAACCAAAACGGAAACCCCGCCAGTGCGGCCCGAGAACCGGACGGCGGGGAAGAATAGGAACCGGATAGTAGTGCACGTGACAGATGAGTTCAGGGGGAGCCGAACTCTCCCCCTCCTCCGTGCAATTTCCGGTGAATCGAGCTAGTCGCGCTCGAAAAGCGCCGGCGCTAGCTCCGCCAGCAGGCCTACCGGGAGGCCGACCACATTGGAGACGCTGCCCTCGAGGCGGGCGACCAGGGTCGAGCCGAGGGTCTGGATCGCGTAGCCGCCCGAGCGGCCCTCCCACTCGCCGAAACGGGCGTAGCGGTCCTTTTCCTCGTCGCTGAGATCCTTGAAGACGACCGTCGTCTTCTCGAGGCCGCTCCGCTCCTCGCCGTCCTCGATCACCACGAGGCCGCTCATCACTTCGTGGGCTAGCCCGCTCATGCGGTCGAGGTAAGCCCTTGCTTCATCCATGCCTCCAGGCTTTCCCAGAACCTCTCCGTCGAGGACGACGTCGGTGTCGCAGGCGATCACGAGGCCATCGCTGGTGACGGCCTCGGCCTTGCGACGGGCGTTCTCGACGACGAGGTGCTCGGGATCGCCCTGGGTCAGCTCCTCGACCCCGGGCACGACGACCTCGAACTCGACGCCCAGCTTCTGCAGGATCTCCCGCCGTTGCGGAGACCCGGATGCCAGTACTACCTTCAGGGGCAGCCCGTCAGGAGAGCTCGGGGAACCAGATCCCGATCTCGCGCTCGGCCGACTCGTCGGAGTCGGAGCCGTGGACCATGTTGAAGGTCACCTCGAGGGCGAAATCGCCGCGGATCGAGCCGGGTGCGGCCTCGACCGGGTTGGTGGCGCCGATCAGCTGCCGGGCAGCCTTCACCGCTTCCTCTCCCTCCAGCACCATCGCCACCAGCGTGCCGCCGGTGATGAAGGAGACGAGCTCGCCGAAGAACGGCTTGTCGGTGTGCTCGGCGTAGTGCTCGTTGGCGATCTCCTCGCTCGCTTGCATCGACTTCAGGGCGGCGATCCGCAGCCCCTTGCGCTCGAAGCGGGCGATCACCTCACCGGTGAGGGCGCGTTCGAAGGCGTCAGGCTTGACGAGGATCAGGGTCCGGCTCACGGCTGGGGCTCCTTTGCTCTTTGGTTGGTTCAGCCCCTTCACTCGCCTCCGGCGCAGCTTTTTTGCGACGCGGCGCTGCCTGGCGTTTCTGCGGCGGCGCCTGGCGCTCTTCGGGGTCACGACGTTTGCGGCGCGGCCGCTGCTCGCCGCCGCCCCCGCCCAGGTTCGATTCGCAGTAGGGGCAGAGCCCCCAGCGCGGGTCGACCGGCTTGCTGCAGGTCGGGCAGGGGTCCTTGAGGCGGCGCTGACAGTTGGGGCAGCGCAGGAAGTTCTTCTCGATCGGGTACTCGCAGTTGGGGCAGCTCTGGTCGCGCAGCTGCCGCACCCGCAGCTCGGCGGCTTCGATCTCCAGCTCGCGCTCGTGCGCGTCCTCCAGGAACTCCGGCGGCCGCACGATCGCGTAGACGGCGGTGCCGATGTAGGGGAAGAAGGAGGCGACGGTGGCGCAGGCGACCAGGAATGGATCGGAGATGCGGCGGCGCGCGTCGAGGTAGGTGTAGACGATCAGCGCCAGCCAAAGGACGACCAGCATCAGCAGGAAGAGGGTCGCGACAAGATTGAGCGCGTCGTTGGTGATGCCGAAGATCGCTAGAGACATGGGTATCAGGGCGCCGCTGGGGGAGCGGCAGTCTACTTCGCCGTCGCTGAGCGTAACCCTGTTCTCAGAGGAACAGCCTTCCGAACAGGTAGCCGACGCCGAAGAAAAAAAGGATCACGATCGCCACCACGGCGGCGACGAGGCCCATCATCGAGAGCAGTTCGGAACCGGCGCTGCGCTGGCGATCCATGCGCGAATCCTCGCACAGTCAGCTGCTTAGACCCGCCCGGGCGGGCGCGATTGCATAGTGGGAACCGGCAACCAGGACCGCGCCTTCAGGCTCCTCAGAAGCGAGCGCGACGGCACGGCGCAGCGCTGCCTCGAAGTTTGGTTCTGCTTCGGCGGCAAGACCCGCCTCCTCGCAGGCGGCGGCGAGCTCGGCCGCGGGCCGGGAGTGGGCGCCGGGGCGACCGTGCCCTTCCAGGGCGGCCGCGGGGAGCTTGGTGCAGACGGCGCGCTCGAGCGCCGGCGCCAGGGCCGCGATCATCGCCTGCGCGTCCTTGTCGGCGAGGATCGCCAGACAGGCGACGACGCGCCTGCCTCCGGCGACGGCGGGCAGCGACTTCGCCAGGGCCGCAGCCCCGGCTGGGTTATGGGCGGCGTCGACGAAGACCGGCGGCCGCTCCGCGATCTGCTCCAGGCGCCCCGGCACTGTGACGGTGGCGGCTACCTGCGCGGCGATCTCGTGGTCGAGGCGCCCAAGGAAGGCCTCGGCAGCGGCGCAGGCGATCGCGAAGTTGCGGCGCTGGAACTCCCCAGGCGCCCGCAGGCGCACCTCTGGCCCCGGATCCACCGGAGCCTGCACCAGCCGCGCGCCCCGCTCGCGCGCCGTCTCCTCCGCCAGGGCCCGCACCTCGTCGGACACCGCACCCAGCACCAGCGTCGTCTGGTCGCGCAGGACCGCCAGCTTCTCGGCCGCGATCTCGACTTCCGTCTCCCCCAGCCACTCGGTGTGGTCGAGGCCGATCGAGGTCAGCACCGTCACCTTGGAGGGGATCGTGTTGGTCGCGTCGAGACGGCCGCCGAGGCCCGCCTCGATCACCGCCGCCTGCACCCGCGCGTTCGCCAGGGCGACGAAGCTGGCCGCGGTCGCCGCCTCGAACTGGGTCACCGCCTCCCCCTCCTCGAGCGTCCGGTTCACTCCCTCCGCCGCCCGCGCCACCTGCTCGACCGCCTGCGCCCACACCTCCGGCGCCATTTCCCTGCCGTGGATGAGCGTGCGCTCGGACCAGTGATCGGTATGCGGAGAGATCGAGGCGCCGGCGCTGAGGCCGTGCGCTTCCAGCAGCGCCGCCGTCATCCGCGTCACCGAGGACTTGCCGTTGGTGCCGACGACGTGGATCGAGGCGAAGCGGTGCTGGGGGAAGCCGAGCGCGGCGGTCAGCTTGCGCATCCGTTCGAGGCCGAGTCGCCAGCCGACCGGCTCCAGTGAGTCGAGGTAAGCGTCCGGCTCCAAGGTCAGTCGGCGGTGCGTCCGCGCCGCCTAGCCCAGCTCGGCGAGTTCGTTGCGGTAGCGCTCCAGCTTCCCCCGCTCCTCCTCGACCACCTCGGCCGGTGCCTTGGCGACGAAGCCCTCGTTGCCGAGTTTGCGCTCGCCGCGCTCGACCTCGGCGCGCAGTTCCTCGCGGCGCTTCTCCAGCCGCTCGGCGACGGCCGCGGCGTCGAGCTGGTCGGAGTCGAGCACCCGCACCGGACCGATCGAGGCGACCGGCTCCGCCCCCACCCCGTCGAACTCGAAGCGCGAGAGGCGGGCGACGAAGTCCGGCGGCTCGACCCCGTCGATCACCGCCGGCAGCGTCGCTCCGACGGGGACGCCGGCGAGGTCGCGCCAGGCCCGCAGCCGCTGGGTCAAGCGGATGCCGCCCTCGACGTCCTCCTCGGCCGCGTCGTCGAACAGCGACTCGTCGGCGACCGGGAACGGGTGGACGGCGAGGTGGCCCTGTCGCGCCGGGTGGTAGCCCCAGATCTCCTCGGTGACGAACGGCATCGTCGGGTGCAGCAGCCCCAGCACCCGCTCCAGCGCATAGAGCAGCGTCGCCGAGACCTCCGTCTCGCCGTCGTAGAGGCGCGGCTTGACGATCTCCAGGTACCAGTCGCAGAGATCGCGCCAGAAGAACGAGTAGGCCTCCTGGACAGCGTGGGCGAAGTCGTAGGCCTCGAGCTTCTCGGTCACCGAGGCGATCGTGCGCTCGAGGCGCGAGAGGATCCAGCGGTCCTCGGCGCAGGTCGGCCGCGGCGCCGGCAGCACGTCGGCGGCGCCGAGGAGGATCAGCCGGCTCGCGTTCCAGAGCTTGTTGGCGAGGTCGCGCCCCTGCTCCACCTTGGCGTCGGAGAAGCGCACGTCCTGGGTCGAGGACATCGCCAGCAGGCCGAAGCGCAGGGCGTCGGCACCGTGGACGTCGATCTCGTCCAGCGGGTCGATCCCGGTGCCGAGGCTCTTCGACATCCGCCGCCCGTCGCGGGCCTGGATCACCGAGTGGACGTAGACGTCGTCGAAGGGGATCGCGCCGGGGAACTCGATCCCGGTCATGATCATCCGCGCCACCCAGAGGAAGAGGATCTCCCGCGCCGTGGTCAGGAAGCTGGTCGGGTAGAAGGCGCGCAGCTCGGGGGTGTCGTCGGGCCAGCCGAGGGTGGCGAAGGGCCAGAGGGCCGAGCTGAACCAGGTGTCGAGGACGTCTTCCTCCTGGCGCAGCTCGCCTCCGCAGGCGCCACAGCGTTCCGGCTCGGACTCGGCGACGATCGTCTCGCCGCACGCGTCGCAGTACCAGACGGGGATCCGGTGGCCCCACCAGAGCTGGCGGGAGACGCACCAGGGGCGGATCTCCTCCATCCAGTCGAGGTAGACGCGCTTCCACTGCGGCGGCGTGATCCGCACCTCGTCGCGTTCGACGACTTCGATCGCCGGCCGTGCCAGCTCGTCCATGCGGCAGAACCACTGCAGCGAGATCAGCGGCTCGATCCGCTCGCCGGAGCGGTGCGAGAAGGGGACCGAGTGGGTGTAGGGCTCTTCGCCGCGGAGCCGCCCCTCCTCTCGCAGCGCCTCGACCACCGCCTGCTGCGCCTCGGCCGCAGTCATCCCGGCGAACTTGCCCGCCTCCTCGGTCATGCGGCCGTCGGGGCCAATCACGCCGATCTCCGCGAGCCCGTGCTTGCGGCCGATCTCGAAGTCGTTGGGGTCGTGGCCGGGGGTGATCTTCAGCGCCCCGGTGCCGAACTCGACGTCGACGTGCTCGTCGGCGATGATCGGCAGCCGGCGCCCGACCAGCGGCAGGATCACGTGCTGGCCGACGAGGTCGCGGTAGCGCTCGTCGTCGGGATTCACCGCGACGGCGGTGTCGGCGAGCATCGTCTCCGGCCGCACGGTGGCGACGGTCAGCACCCGGTCGGAGCCCTCGACCGGGTAGTCGATCGAGTAGAGGGCGTCCTCGACCTCGCGGTTCTCGACCTCGAGGTCGGAGATCGCCGAGTGCGAGCCCGGGTCCCAGTTGACCATGTAGTTGTCGCGATAGATGTAGCCCTTGTCGAAGAGCTGCTTGAAGACGCGGTACACCGCGCGCACGTAGCCCTCGTCGAGGGTGAAGCGCTCGCGCTCGTAGTCGCAGGAGGCGCCGAGCCGCTTGTACTGCTCGACGATCCGCGAGCCGTACTCCGCTTTCCACTCCCAGACCCGCTCGACGAAGGCCTCGCGACCGAGATCGTGGCGCGTCCTCCCTTCTTTTTTAAGCTCTTTCTCGACCACCGCCTGGGTGGCGATCCCGGCGTGGTCGGTGCCGAGGATCCAGAGCGTGTTGCGCCCTCGCATCCGGTTCATCCGCACCAGCGCGTCCTGCATCGACCCGTTCAGCGCGTGGCCCATGTGGAGTGCCCCGGTCACGTTCGGCGGCGGGATCGCGACCGAGAAGTTCTCCTCCGGCGTCCCCTCCGCCGACGGGTGGAAGTACCCCCCCTCGATCCACTCGGCGAAGATCCGCCCCTCTATCTCGGAGGGGTCGTACCGCGTGGTTTCTTCCAGTTTCTGCCGCTGCGCCGCTTCCACGCGGCGAGTCTAGATAGACGCTTCCGAGTTTGTCCCCACTATGGCGGGGACAAACTCGGAAGGCCTAAGCAGATTCCTCGCTGAGCCCTTCGTCGGCGGGCCCGATGTCCTGCTGGACGGCCTCGGTGACCAGGGTCGGGCGGCGTCCCTCGGAGATCGTCTCCTTGGTGACGACGCACTTGGTGACGTCGCGGCGCGAGGGCAGTTCGAACTGGACGTCGAGCAGGGTCTCCTCGAGGATCGAGCGCAGGCCGCGGGCGCCGGTCTCCCGCTCCAGGGCCTTGTCGGCGATCGCCTCGAGGCTGTCCTCGGAGAAGACCAGCTCGATGTCGTCGAACTCGAAGAAGCGCTGGAACTGGCGGGTGAGGGCGTGGCGCGGCTCGGTCAGGATCGTGCAGAGGTCGTCGCGGCTGAGCTGGTGGATCGCGGTGATCACCGGCAGGCGGCCGATGAACTCGGGGATCAGGCCGTACTCGACCAGGTCCTCGGGCAGCACCTGCTCGAACCACTCGCCGGCGTCCTTTTTGACGCGGGAGGAGATTTCGGCGCCGAAGCCGATCCCGCGGTCGCCGACCCGCCGCTCGATCACCTTGTCGAGCTCGGCGAAGGAGCCGCCGCAGACGAAGAGGATGTTGGTGGTGTCGATCGTCAGGAACTCCTGGTGGGGGTGCTTGCGCCCGCCCTGCGGCGGCACCGAGGCGGTAGTCCCCTCGAGGATCTTCAGCAGCGCCTGCTGGACGCCTTCGCCGGAGACGTCGCGGGTGATCGACGGGTTGTCGGCTTTGCGCGCGATCTTGTCGATCTCGTCGATGTAGATGATCCCCGTTTCCGCCTTCTTGACATCGAAGTCGGCGGCCTGGATCAGCTTCAGGAGGATGTTCTCGACGTCCTCGCCGACGTAGCCGGCCTCGGTCAGGGCCGTGGCGTCGGCGATCGCGAAGGGCACGTTGAGGATTCGCGCCAGGGTCTGGGCCAACAGCGTCTTGCCGCAGCCGGTCGGGCCCAGCATCATGATGTTCGACTTCTGCAGCTCGACGTCGGTCTCGTCGGACTGGGCGATCTGGACCCGCTTGTAGTGGTTGTAGACCGCGACCGACAGCGCCCGCTTGGCCGCGTCCTGACCGACCACGTACTCCTGCAGCACGTCGTGGATTTCCCGCGGTTTCGGCAGGTTCTCCAGCTCGAAGGCCGGCGGCGCCGTCAGCTCCTCGTCGATGATCTCGTTGCAGAGGTCGATGCACTCGTCGCAGATGTACACGCCGGGGCCGGCGATCAGCTTTTTCACCTGGCGCTGCGACTTGCCGCAGAAGCTGCAGAGGAGCTGCTCATTCGAGTCTGAAGGACGTGCCAGCGGAATCCCCTCCTAAATCGGGACGAAATCTCTTGCCTCCGGCGGCCTCCCAACAGCTTAGACGGGGACCTGCACCGGTTCGTGAGACCGTTTACGGCATCGGCTCGGCTGTCCCTTCACATGAGCGCAGCCTTGCGTGGCGCTACCGTGGGCGGGTGGCCGCTGGGATCGAGATCGCGCCGATCGCCGACGAGGAGTTCGAGCAGCTGCTGCCGCTGATCGCCGCCTACCAGCGCTTCTACGAGGTGGAGGAGATCAGCGAGGAGCGCAACCGCACCTTCTTTCGCCGCTTCCTCGCCCCGAGCGAGGACGGTCTGCTGCTCGGCGCCCGCCGCGACGGACGCCTCGTCGGCTACGCCTGCCTCTACTGGCACTTCAGCTCACTGGAGGCGGTCGAGTCGGTGCTGATGAACGACCTCTACGTGGCCGAGGAGGCCCGCGGCGAGGGAGTCGGCCGTGCTCTGATCGAGGCGACCGCCGAAGTCGCCCGCGAGCGTGGCGTCCCCTACGTGGAGTGGTCCACCGCCCCCGACAACACGACTGCCCAGCGCCTCTACGACTCCACCGGCGCCAAGCGCTCGGAGTGGGTCAGCTACGAACTGCGGGTCTAGGCGTCGTCCTCAGACGGACCGCAGATCGGGCGGCGGAGGCGGCTGCTGGCGGTCCAGCCGGTCGATCATCCTGAAGATCGCCTCGATCAGCGCCCGCCGCTCGTCTCGCCCTTCTTTCAGCTCGGCGATGATCGCGTCGGTCTTGCGAGCGCTTTCCTGCATCACCACCCGTTCCTCCTGCCAGCGTGCGTCGGCCTCGGCCCAACGCTCCTCGAGCATCGCGGTGAGCTCGTTCTGCTTTGCGGTGGCCGCCTCTTGCTTCTTCCGCGCCTCCTCTACCCCGGCCCGTGCGATTTCGGTGCGGGCGGCGCACTCGGCTAGGACTGCAGACAGTTCCTTCCCGGTCATGGAGGAGATTGTGCCAGGCGAAAACGCACCTGTGGCGCGCAGAATGGAGAAATTTTGCAACCCGTTAGCGTCAATTGCGTGACTTTGACCCTGGAGCCGATCGGCCGGGACGACCCGGAGGTGCGGAGGCTGTACGCGGACTTCGTCCGCGAGGCCGACGGACCGCTGGTCTACGACCGCGAGGAGGCCGGGATCGACCTCGACGAAGAGGTCGCGAAGGGGCCGCCAGAGGACCTGATGCCCCCGAATGGCGTCCTCTTGATCGCCCGTGTCGATGGCGAGGCCGCCGGCCTCGGCGGCGTCCGCTACCTCGACACCGAGATCGCCGAGGTGAAGAGCATGTACGTGGCGCCCGCCTTCCGCGGCACCGGCCTCGGTCGCCAGATCCTTGCCCGACTGGACGAGATCGCCCTCGAACACGGTTGCCGCGCGGTCCGCCTCGACACCTCCGACTACCTAACCCCCGCCGTCGGCCTCTACCGCTCCGCCGGCTACCGCCAGGTCACCGCCTACAACGAGAACCCGAAAGCCGACCTCTGGTTCGAACGGGCGCTGCGGCAGGACGATCAGCTGTAGCGATCCCAGCGGCGCAGCGCCGGTTCCGGGTTGATCGCGACGCCGTGGACGTGGATCTCGAAATGCAGGTGGCAGCCGAGGCCGCGGGCGTTGCCGGTTTCGCCCACCGAGCCGACCCGCTCGCCCTCCCACACCCGCTCTCCCCTATGGACCAGGGCCGGGCGCGGCATGTGCGCGTAGAAGTAGCTGCGCTCCTCGCCTTCGCCATGGAGCAGCAGGTAGTTGCCGTAGAGGACAGGGTCGTAGCCACGCTGCAGCACCCGACCGTTGCGCACCGCCACCAGTGGCGTCCCGCAGGCGGCGGTGATGTCGAAGCCTTCGTGGATGCGCCCGCCGCTGCGCGGCGCGTGGTACATCCCGACTGCCCCCCGGACCCCGTGCGGCCCCTGCACCGGGAAGACGTGGCCGTAGTAGGGGACGCCGCCGTCGCGGCTCGAGATCTGCGCCGAAGCGGGGGCGGCGGCGAGCGCCGCCAGAAGGACGACCAGGGCGGCGGCGCGCCTCAGTGGTGCTCGATCACGCGGTCGACGATGTTGTACTCCTTCGCCTCCTCCGCGCTCATGAAGTAGTCCCGCTCGGTGTCTTTGGTGACCTTGTCGAACGGCTGACCGGTGTGCTGGGCGATGATCTCGTCGAGGCGGCGGCGGACGTCGATGATCTCTTTGGCATGAATCTCGATGTCGGTCGCCTGCCCTTGGAAGCCGGCCGAGACCTGGTGGATCAGGATCTTCGAGTTCGGCAGCGCCATCCGCTTGCCGGCGGTGCCGCCGCTGAGCAGCAGCGCCCCCATGCTCATCGCCACCCCGACGCAGATCGTCTGCACGTCGGGTTTTATGAACTGCATCGTGTCGTAGATCGCCAGCCCGGCGTAGACCGAACCGCCCGGCGAGTTGACGTAGAGGCTGACGTCCTTGTCCGGGTCCTCGGACTCCAGGTGCAGCATCTGAGCCACGATCAGGTTGGCGATGTCGTCGGTGACGGGCGTGCCGAGGAAGATGATCCGCTCACCCAGCAGGCGCGAATAGATGTCGAACGCACGCTCCCCGCGCGACGTCTGCTCGACCACCATCGGCACCAAAGGACTCATGGCCCGCACTCTATAGAGGCACCGCGACGAGGAATCGACTGGTCGATTCGACACACGATGGTGTGTCCAAGTGACCGCTCGGCGATCAGTCGCTGCCCGGGGTCCAGAGCTCGCTGGGTTTGCCCTGTCCCTGCTCGGGCGCCAGGATTTTCTCCCGCGCCTCAGCCTGCTCTTTGCGGGCGTCGGCTTCCTCTTTGGGGATCGGTTTGGCCGCATCGGCGACCAGCTCGATTGCTTTGCGGCCGCGGATGTCTTCGCGGACCATCGAGTCGCGGCCGCTCTGGCGCAGCCGCTCCAGCAGTTTCTCCGGGGTCGTGCGTTCGTGTTCGGCGCTGTGCTCGAGCGCCTCGACCATCTCCTCGTCGGAGACCTCGATCCCCTCCGCCTCGGCGATCGCCGTGACCACGGCCTCGCGCTTCAGCTCTTTTTCCGCGTCGGGCTTGGTTTCCTCGATCAGCTCCTCGCGGGTTTTGCCCTGCATCTGCAGGAAGGCGTTCGGGTCCATGCCGCGGCCGGCGAGCTGCCGTTCCATCCGCTCCCAGCGTTCGGTCGCCCGCGCGGTCGCCAGCTCGGCGGGGACGTCGACCGTCGCTGCCTCGACCGCGGCGTCGATCGCCGCAATCCGGAAGTCTTCCTCGGCGCGGCTGTCCAGCGCGGTGCCGACTTTCTCGCGGATGTCGGCTCGCAGTTCCTCCAGGGTGTCGAACTCGGAAGCGTCGGAGGCGAAGTCGTCGTCGAGCTCCGGCAGGACTTTCTCCCGCACCTCTTTGACCTTGACTTTGAAGACGGCGTCTTTGCCGGCCAGGTGCTCGGCCTGGTAATCGGCCGGGAAGGTGACCTCGACCTCGCGGTCCTCCCCCGCGCTCGCCCCCACCAATTGCTCCTCGAAGCCCTCGATCAGCTGGCCCGAGCCGAGCGCCAAGAGGTAGTCCTCGGCAGCGCCCCCCTGGAAGGCGGCGCCGTCGGCGAATCCCTCGAAGTCGATCAGCAGCGAATCGCCCTCGGCGCCCGCGCGGTCAACCTGCTCCAGGCGCGCGAAGCCCTCGCGAACCCGCTCGACCTCGGTGTCGACGATTTCGTCGGGGACCTCTTTCTCCTCCTTGCCGACCTCGAGCCCTTTGTAGGTGCCGAGCTCGGCCGCCGGCCGCACGCCGACGGTGAACTTGAACTCGAGCGAGCCCCCCTCCTCCTCGGGCGTCGAGACCATCTCGATGTCCGGGTCGCCGATCGGGCTCACCTCCGAGTCGAACAGCGCCAGTTCGTACCACTCGGGCAGCGCCTCGCGGATCGCCTCCTGCAGGACGGTGGCGAAGCCGACCCGCTGGATCACCAGCGAGGTCGGCGCTTTGCCGGCGCGGAAGCCGGGCATCCGCATCTCTTTTGCCAGGGCGCGGGCGGCGCGGGAGGTCGCCTTCTCCACGTCGGCGGCGGGAACCTCGACTTGGACTTCGGCGCGGGAGTTGGGCAGCTCTTTGACGGTGGTCTTCATCGAACGCGTGACCCTAGATGATTGATCATCGCCGCCGCGCCAGCATCGTCCGCAGGGCGACGGAGAAGTCGATCGCGAAGGACAGGCCGCGCCCGACCGGCCCCGTCACGAGCCAGGCACGGGCCCTGTCAAGCGACGACATGGGGCTCCTGCCCGCTTTCCAGGATCTGCTTCTCCAGCCGTTTCCCCTGTCCCGCTGCGACCGCCCGCTGCGCTCGGCGCTCGTCGAGCTCGACCCCCCGCTCGATTGCCAGGTCGAGCAGGCGCTGCTTCTCGATCCCCTCTCGCGACCACTCGAAGAAGAACCAGGCGAGCAGGCCGAGGCCGAGGAAGGTCCCCTCGACCATCATCACGACCCCGGCGGTGCTCTGGTCGGCGATCGGCGAGATGTGCCAATACCGCTCTCCCGACGCGTAGACCGGGTAGAGCACCGAGCCCGACCACATCAGGACGTTGCCGAGGATCGCCCCGGCGAAGCGCACGACGATCACGTACCCGACCTTCCACGGCGCCGTGAACCACTGCGGCTTCGGCAGCGGCCCGAAGACCGGCATCCACATCAGGCAGCCGAAGAAGATGAAGCTGACGTGCTCGAGCGCGTGGACCGGCGCCCCGCCATAAGCGGCGTCGTAGAGCGCCGGTACGTGCCAGAAGTAGAAGTTGAGCGCCCAGAGGGGCAGGGCAACCAGCGGGTGGGCGAGGACCCGCAGCCGGTCGAAGAAGCGGATCGAGAGGATCGGCTGCAGCAGCGGCCCGGTCAGGCCCAGGACCAGCAGCAGGGTCGCGACGTCCCCGAGCAGCAGGTGCTCGACCATGTGGGCGATCACCAGCTCCTCGCCGATGTGGGCGATCGGCGAGACGAGGGCGACGACGATCGTCAGCAGGCCGGCGGCGAAGCAGGCCTGCCGCCAGAGCGGCACCGGGCGGCCTTTGCCGGCGAGCGTCGAAGCCCGCTTCGCGTACAGCACGGCCGCCACCAGCAGGGGCACCAGCTCCAGCGGGGCGAAGACGCCGGCCACGTGGGCGAACGGCACGATCATCGATTTCAGCGTAGCCGCGCTGCTAGCTTGGCAGCGCCCGTGAGCTCCCTCGACGACCAGTTTCCCCCGATCGGGAGCTACGGCTTCCTCTCCGACTGCCACACCGCTGCGCTCGTCTCCTTCAGCGGCAGCGTCGAGTGGCTCTGCGCTCCGCGCTTCGACGGGCCCAGCACCTTCGCCTCCCTGCTCGACCGCAGCGCCGGCCACATGTGGCTGCGCCCGAAAGGGGTGATCGTCCCGATCAGCCGCCGCTACTCGCCGGGGACGCTGGTGATCGAGACGACCTGGGTGACCGACACCGGTTGGGTCGTGGTCAAGGACGCGCTGACGATCGCCGACTGGGCCCCCGCCGGCGGCGACGAGTCGAACAAGCGCGGCCGCCCCGAGACCGCCCACGAGAACGACCGCTCGCTGCTGCGGACGATGACCTGCATCGACGGCGAGGTCGAGATGGAGATGGAGTGCCTGCCGCGCTTCGACTACGGCGCCGATGCGGCGAGCTGGAGCGGCGGCGAGCTCGGCGAAGCGATGGCCACCGCCGCGGACGGGAGCGAGCTGCTGCTGACCAGCGACATGCACCTGGAGATCGCCGACGGGGCCGCCCGCGGCAGGGTCACTCTGCGCGAAGACGAGACCGCCTTCTGCGCCCTCACCTGGAGCGACGGCGAGCTCGGCGGGCCGCGCAGCGCCCCCGAGGCGCTGGAGCGGATCGACTCGACCGAAGAGTTCTGGCGCGAATGGCTGCGCGACGGCAACTTCCCCGACCATCCGTGGCGCATCCACCTGCAGCGCTCGGCCCTCGTCCTCAAGGGCCTCACCTACACCCCCACCGGCGCGATCGTCGCCGCCCCCACCACCTCGCTGCCGGAGACCCCGGGCGGCGAACGCAACTGGGACTACCGCTTCTGCTGGATCCGCGACTCGACCTTCACCCTCTGGGCCCTCCACACGCTCGGCTTCGACCACGAGGCGCGCGACTTCATGCGCTTCATCGTCGACGTCTGCCGGGACCACCCCGACCTGCAGATCATGTACGGGATCGACCATGAGCGCGAGCTGACGGAGAAGACCCTCGACCACCTCTCCGGCTACGGAGGCGCCAAGCCGGTGCGGATCGGCAACGGCGCCTACGACCAGCGCCAGAACGACGTCTGGGGCTCGCTGCTCGACTCCATCTACGTCCATGAGAAAGCGCTGCGGGGGAGCGGCACCCAGGCCGACCGGGAGCTGATCCGCTACCAGGTCGAAGCGGCGATCGAGGCCTGGCCGCACCCCGACCAGGGGATCTGGGAGTCCCGCGGGGAGCCTCAGCACTACGTCAGCTCGAAGCTGATGATCTGGGTCGCGGTCGACCGCGGCGCCCGCCTTGCCCGCTGGGTGCCCGAGGACGAGCGGGGCGAGGAATGGCAGTCCATAGCCGAGGAGTGGCAGGCGAAGGCGGATGAGATCAAAGCCGAGATCCTCGAGCGCGGGGTCCGCGACGGGGTCTTCCGCCAGCACTACGACACCGACGCGCTCGACGCCTCGCTGCTACTGATCCCCCTCTTCCGCTTCCTGCCGCCGGACGACCCGCGGGTGCAGGACACCGTCAACGCGATCGCCGAGGACCTGACCGAGCACGGCCTCGTCTGCCGCTACAAGGTGGAGGAGACCGACGACGGGCTGCAGGGCAAAGAGGGCACCTTCCTGATCTGCTCGTTCTGGCTGGTCTCGGCCCTCTCCGAGATCGGCGAGCGGCGACGGGCGCGGGAGCTCTGCGAGCGCCTGTTGGAGGCGGCCGGCTGGCTCGACCTCTTCGCGGAGGAGCTGGAGGCCGATTCGGGGCGCCACCTCGGCAACTTCCCCCAGGCCTTCACCCACCTGGCGCTGATCAACGCGGTCTCCCACGTGATCGCCGACGAGCAGCGCGACGGCGGCCGCTACACCGCCGTCTTCACCGAGATGGGCGGCGTCCGCGAGGACGCCTGAAGCCCGGCGGCCGCAGGATCTCTCGCAGACAGAAGCTTGCGCAGACAACACGTCTCCGCCGATCCCTATAGTCGCGGCCGGCCATGGGATCACTCGATCGACCAGACGACAACGACCTGCTGACGGCCCTCCGCCATCCGCTGCGGCGGCGCATTTTGCGCGAGCTGGCGGACGGCGAGGCGCGCAGCCCGCGCGAGCTGGCGACGGCGCTGCGGCAACCGCTCAGCAACGTCAGCTACCACGTCCGAGTTTTGACCGAGCGTGGTGCAACGATCCTGGTCGGCACGACGCCGTCCCGCGGCTCGGTCGAGCACTTCTACCGCAGCGCGGTGGAGGTGCCTTGGGCTAGGGACATCCTTGGGCTAGGGGAAAGAAACAGCGGCGCGGCTGGGAAGAGTTCCGGGAGCGCCGCGACTTGAGGCAAGGGAGGGACGATGAACCAGAGAGAAGAGACCAGGACGACCTGGGCGGAAGACGAGAGCGTGGAGTCGGCGGTGCTGCGGCAGTTGCTCGACCTGCACCCGACCCGCTTGACCCTGGAGGAGCTGCTGCGTGAAGTGAGCGGTAGCCGTGCCGGCTTCGCCGAGCACGATGCGATCGAACGGGCGGTCCGCGATCTGGCCGCCGTCGGCCTCCTCCACCAGGGGGAGGAATTCGTCGCTCCGACGCGGGCGGCACTGCGGTTCAACGAGCTGCAGGAGCGATAACGACAAAGGAAGCAAAAGGAGCCGGGACGGCGATCGCGGCGACGGTGCGAGGCAACTTCCGAAGAAGCTCCTCGAGCCCCCCGATCGCCGTCCTCCGGCTTTCGATTAGGAGCCCTTGGTGATCGAAGTCGGCATCACGTGCTCCAGCGTTCCCATCTGCATCGAATCCACCTCCCCTTTCCCTTGATTTCCCCCGCCGCCGGGTCCCCCGTGCGGCGTTCGCTCTAAACTGATTGAGCATTAATACTAGAAATGATTCCAGCAATCAAGGGTAGAGCAGTAAAACTCGTCAATATTCGGAAAACGCGGGAGCGTTGTGAAATTCCTGATTGACAACCTGTAAAGTCTTGTTATCGGCCAAACAACCCTGGAACCGACTTAAGGACATAAGGCCTTGCCGAAGACGAAGAACAAGAAAGAGGGCGTCGAACAGATAGTCGCGAAAGCGTTCGCCCACCCCCTTCGCGTGCAGATCCTGATCATTCTGAACGAGAAGGTCGCGAGCCCGAACATGCTCGCCCAGCAGCTCGACGAGAGCCTCAACCTTGTCGCCTACCACGTGCGTGTGCTGGAGAAATACGACTGCATCGAGCTCGTCGACACCAAGCAGCGCCGCGGCGCCACCGAGCACTTCTACCGGGCCACCCGCCGTCAGTTCCTCACCGCCAGCGAATGGTCGCGACTGCCTGACAACCTCCGACCAGGACTTTCGGGAGCCGCTTTGAAGGCCGCCTTCGACGACGTCGAGGAAGCGCTTGACTCCGGCACCTTCGACGAAGTCGAAGATCGCCACCTCAGCCGGACGCCGATGGTGGTCGACCAGAAGGGCTGGGAAGACACCGCCAGCCTGCTGGCGGACGCGCTCGATCGGCTGCTGGAGATCCAGGCCGAATCCGGCAAGCGCTTGGCCGAAGGCGACGCGGAGAGCGTGCTCTCCAAAGTCGTGATGCTGCACTTCAAGTCGCCGGACCCCGAAGAGGGCGCGGGCGACAAAGCCGCTGCGGGCAAGACCGAGCCCGCCGCCTCCTAAGCACCTCTGAAGCAGGTTCGACGCCGCCCCCTGCCGCCGGGGTGGCGTCGAGCTGTGCCCAGCGCCGGCCCTGCCCGGTCGGCGCCAACTAAAAGGATTGGTTCCCCTTCCTTTAGGGAATGGAGTGGTTGTCGTGACCACCCGCAGGAGGAGAGAGGAGCCACGATGAGCAACGGGAACGCCGAGACCGGCACGATCGAGACCCGGGTCCCAGCGCGACTGGACAGACTGCCTTGGTCGCGCTTCCACTGGATGGTCGTCATCGGGCTGGGGACGGTTTGGATCCTCGACGGCCTCGAGGTGACGATCGTCGGCAGCATCGGCGACCGCCTGACCGAAGCGGGCAGCGGGATCACCCTCGATGCCAGCCAAATCGGTACTGCCGCGGCCTTCTATGTCGGGGGCGCCTGCTTGGGCGCCCTCTTCTTCGGCCAGCTGACCGACCGTCTCGGCCGCAAGAAGCTCTTCCTCGTCACCCTCGCGTTGTACATCGTGGCTACCATCGCCACGGCCTTCTCCTGGACCGCCTGGTACTTCTACGCGGCCCGCTTTTTCACCGGCGCCGGCATCGGCGGCGAGTACGCGGCGATCAACTCGGCGATCGACGAGCTGATCCCGGCGCGGGTCCGCGGCCGGGTCGACCTGATCATCAACGGCAGCTACTGGGTCGGCGCCGCGGCCGGCGCCTTCGCCTCGGTGGCGCTGCTCGACACCGCCCTCTTCGCCGCCGACGTCGGCTGGCGCCTCGCCTTCGGGCTTGGCGCCCTGCTCGGGGTCGGGATCCTGATCGTCCGCCGCCACGTGCCGGAGAGCCCGCGCTGGCTCTTCATCCACGGGCGCGAGGAGGAGGCGGAGGCGATTGTCGGCGACATCGAGCGCGGCGTGCAGGAGGAGACCGGGCAGAGGCTCTCCGAGCCCGACGAAACGCTCGTCGTCCACCAGCGCGAGCGGATCCCGTTCCGCGAGATCGCCCGCACCGCGTTCCAGAAATACCCGCGGCGGACGATCCTCGGCCTCTCGCTCTTCGTCGGCCAGGCCTTCCTCTACAACGCCGTCACCTTCGACCTCGGCACCCTGCTGGGCGAATTCTTCGCAGTCGACTCGGGGACGATCCCGATCTACATCGCGATCTTCGCCGCCTCGAACTTCATGGGGCCGCTGCTGCTCGGGCGCTTCTTCGACACCGTCGGGCGCAAACCGATGGTCACCGGGACCTACCTGATCTCGGCTGTGCTGACCGCGCTCCTCGGCGTCTTCCTGCTCGGCGGAGGCCTCACCACCTGGTCGTTCATGGCCTTCATCATCGCCATCTTCTTCTTCGCCTCGGCCGGCGCCAGCTCCGCCTATCTGACCGTGAGCGAGATCTTCCCGATGGAGACGAGAGCGCTGTCGATCGCCTTCTTCTACGCGGTCGGGACCGCCGCCGGCGGCATCGTCGGCCCCCTCCTCTTCGGCCACCTGATCGCCAGCGGCAGCCAGGACCAGGTCGCGATCGGGTTCTTCATCGGTGCCGTCGTGATGTCGATCGGCGGCATCGCCGAGCTGCTCTTCGGCGTGCGAGCCGAGCAGAAACAGCTCGAGGAGGTGGCGGAACCGCTGACCGCCGAGGGCGGCGAGGACGGTCGCCCCAGGGCCCCGGAGCCACAGCCCGCGTCGCGCACCGCAGGTCTGCGGGCGCCGGGACGCTGGCGACCGGGGCCGGGGCCGCTTTCCTCGGCCCGGGCGATGGGCGTGTCGGGACCGCACCCTCCGGTCCCGCTCGACAGCGAGGTCTCGCTCATCGAGACCGCCCTGCGCGAGCACGGCAGCGCCAATCGCCAGGAGCTGGCGCGGCGCGTCGGCGGTCGCTACTGGGGCCCCGGCCGCTTCCGCGAGGCGCTGCGCGAGGCCGTCTCCCAGGGCCGGGCGAAACGGCTCCCGCGCGGCGAGTTCGCCCCGGCCGAAGGCTCTCGCCCGCAGGCGGAGACGACCGCGGGAAGTTGAGCTGAAGCCCGCGTTGACATGCCGCTATCGTTGCCGCGACGGTGAATTGCCGTCGTGCTGCACGGCATCGGACTGACGCTCACAGGGCAGCGACGTTGATTAAGTAACGCCGCCTAATAATCAATCAGTGCTGTGAACAGCGAAGACACCCCCAAAGACCAGTCATCCCCCGGGCCCGGCGAGGGCCTGGCCAGCGAACGCGCGCTCTGGGCGCGGTTCGTCAAAGACCGCGACCCGGCGATCCGCGAAGAGCTCGTCCGCCGCTACCTGCCGTTCGCGAAGAACCTGGCGCTCCGCTACCGCGGCGCCAGCGAGTCCTTCGACGACCTCCTCCAGGTCGCGAGCCTCGGCCTGGTCAACGCGATCGACCGCTTCGACCCCGAGCGCGGCGCCCCCTTCACCGCCTTCGCCTCGCCGACGATCCTCGGCGAGCTGAAGCGGCACTTCCGCGACCGCGTCTGGACGGTGCGCGTCCCGCGCGGTCTGCACGACCGCATGGCCGAAGTCGAGAAAGCGATCTCCGAGCTGACCGTGGAGCTGCAGCGATCCCCTTCGGTACCCGAGATCGCCGAGCGGCTCGGGGTCGACCCCACCGACGTGCTCGAGGTGCTCGAGGCCAACCACAACCGCCGCCCGCTCTCGCTCGACCGGCCGGTCGGCGGCGAAGACGCCGAAGAATCGCCGGCGTCGGAGTGGGTCGGTGACGAGGACGCGGGCTTCGAGCTGGTCGAGGACAAACTGGCGCTCGAGGGCGCCCTCCCCCACCTCGACGAGCGCGAGCGGCTCGTCCTCCAGCTTCGCTTCGTCGAGGACCTGACGCAGTCGCAGATCGCCGAACGGATCGGCCACTCGCAGATGCACGTCAGCCGCATCCTCCGGCGCACGCTGGAGCGGATCCGGGCCGAGGTGGCCGAGCAGAGCGCCGCCGCCGGCGACCCTGAGGGCTAGCGGCTAGCGCTTCGAGAACGAGGAGATCCCGACGACGAGGTACTCGCCTTCGTCGCCCTCCTCGATCCGCAGCTCGTCCGTCAGCGCCGCCAGGGAGCCACCGATCTCCGGCAGCTCGAAGCTGGCGCGCAGGCGCTCGGCGCCGCCGTTGGTCATCGGCCCGACCTTGAGCTCGATCCCCTCTGGCAGCTCGGCGATGCTGAGCGAGACGTGCCCGTCGGTGAAGCCCTGGGGCGCGCGGGCGGAGATCGCGTCGCTGAGCAGCATCGTGTCGGAGAGGCGGTCGACGCTGATGTCCTGGCGGGCGGCGAGGGCGGAGAGGGCGCGGCTCAGCACCGGCCCGACGATCTCCGGCGGGCCGACCCTGATCCGGGTCTCGTCCTCGGCGGCGACGGCGAAGGTCGAGCCGGCCTTGGCCCCGTTCTCGTGCGCCGCGAGCGGCACGTGCATGCGGATCTCGGTGCCCCTGTCGGCCCCGCCCTTGATTTCGAAGCTGCTGGAGAGGGCGGCGATCAGCGTCAGCCCGATCCGCAGGCTGGGCCGCTCCATGTCGGGACGAGGGCGGATGCCGGACCCGTGGTCGCGGATCGCGACCGTGAGGCCGTCGCCGTCGCTCTCCGCCTCGACCTCCAGCGGGCCGGGCTCCATGCCCGCGTAGGCGTGGACAACGACGTTCATGCAGGCCTCGGTGACGATCGTCTTCAGGTCGGCCAGGGAGGCCTCGTCCATCCCCAGTCGTTCCGCCAGGCCGGCGAGGGCGTGCCGCACGACAGCGACGTTCTCGGCCCGTGCCGGAAGGGACATTTGAAGCCCCGAGCGATCATTGGTTGAGGTATTCAAAGTCGCAGCCTGCCCCCAGCAGCCTCGAGGCTCGTCATCGGAGTTGCGAGCATAACCTGCTGCCTCGCGTCTAGTGCTGCTTACCCTGCCAGAGGGGGGCAAAACAGGATGCGAGCGCTTTGGCATCCTGCGGTAGCATCGAACCCGTGACTCCAGCCCCTTTCGAGGTAAAGGTCGGGGATCTTGAGCAAGGCGTCCGCACGATCTCCGTGCGCGGCGAGCTCGACCTGAGCACTGCCCCGGAACTGGAAGGCCCGCTCGACCAGGCCCTCGATAGCGACGAGGGCTCGGTCCTCATCGACCTCTCGCAGTGCGAGTTCATCGACTCCACCGGGATCGCCCTGATCGTCCGCGCCTGGCAGCGCCTCTCCAGCGGCGAAAACGGCCGCGCCCTCGTCATCTGCAGCCAGAACGACCAGGTCCGCCGGGTGCTGGAAATCACCGGCCTCGAGCTCTCGATCCCGGTCCACACCACCCGGGACGAGGCCCTCGCCGCGATCGCCGGCTGAATAGGAGGCGCAGCGGCGGGGTAGCCGATTCAGGATGCCCTCGCAGCCTCGCCGTCCTCGGCTCCCCCGGGAGCTGTTCGAGACCCGCAGCCACGCCTGGCAGGCCCTTGGCCTGGGCGACGAGCTGGCGCCGCGGTTCACGAAACGGCAGTTCGGCGGCCTGCTGGTGGCGCTGCTGCTGATCGCTGCGACGCTCTTCGTCTACTACAACCGCAAGTCGATCGCGCCGGGCTACGGGCAGTGGGTGCGGGCCGGGACCGTCGTCGTCCTGATCGTCGTCGGCTCGGCGGCGACGCACTGGCTGGCGCGCGGCCTCTCCCCCCGCCTCTACCGGCGGCTCGACCCCGCCACCGCGGGGACCACCGGCTTCGTGGTCCGTCTGCTGGCGATGACCGCGGTCGTGGTCCTGGCGCTGCGGATCGCCGGCGTCACCGCCAGCACCCTCGCCGTCGGCGGCGCCTTCACCGCAGTCCTGCTGGGCCTGGCCGCGCAGCAGGCGCTGGGTGGGATCTTCGCCGGCATCGTCCTGCAGAGCACCCGGCCCTTCCGCGTCGGCGAACGGGTGCGGCTGGTCGGCGGCGCCCTCGCCGGCTCGCTCGAGGGCACCGTCTCCTCGCTCGGCCTCTTCTACACCACGCTGAGCCAGGGAGCCGACCGGCTGATGGTCCCCAACAACGTCCTCCTCAGCCTCGTCGTCGTGCCGCTGCGGGAGCCCGACAAGGTCGACGTGCGGGCCCGCTTCCCGGCCGACGCGAGCCCGAAGCAGATCGAGGAACGGCTGCTGCAGGCGATCACCGTTCCCACCCGTTACAAGCCAAGCGTCTCGCTGGAGGAATTCGACGCCGACGGCGTCGTCTTCCACGTCAACGCGACGCCGCTGCGCCCCGAAGACGGCTCCCAGCTGGCCGAGGAGGTTCTGGAAGCCCTGCGCCGCGAGGAACCGGCAGAAGCCCGCCCGTAAGTCACAGAAATTTCACGAAGTCGAGCGGCAATTCTTTGTTTCAGCGCGTATCTCGTTGCAGCTAAAACCTTACGCTATGCTCATGGCGGTGATGATGCCGAGAGAGCGCTGGACCGACGAACGTCTCGACGAGCTCAACAAGAAGGTCGACGACGGCTTCGCTCGCCTTGATAAGGACATGCGCCAGCTGCGAGATAAGGTCGACGCTCTGCAGAGCGAAATGAACGCTCGCTTCGACACGATCAATGCGCGCCTTGACGCTCAGAACCGAAACCTGATTGTCGCCGTCGTGACGATCGTCGCCGCTTTGATCGGCGTCAACGCGTTTTAGATCAGCAGGCGCGCAGCGCCACCGTTGGTCATTTGAGCACAGGATGGTGTGCCCAACTGACCCGACAAAGTCGAGCGGCAATTTTGTTTCAGCGCGTATCTCGTTGCAGCTAAAACATTTCGCTATACTCATGGCGGTGATCATGCCGAGAGAGCGGTGGACAGATGAGTGCATCGATGACCTTCGCCAAAGGATCGACTACAGCATCGCGCGCCTCGAAGAGGACATTCGTGAACTGCGGAGGGATCGACTGCCCGCTTCAGCGAGGCGTTCTACCCATCCCTTAGTCGGCGAAGATCAGGATCGCGGTGTTGATCACGATCGCTAGGGGCGTGCCGACGAGGGCGAGGGTGCGGAAGAACTTGGCGAAGCCGCCGCGGTAGCGGATGCTCTCGAAAATCGTCAGGCCGACGACGTGGGCGAGGTTGGCTAGGGCGACGCCGATCGCGATCAGGATCGCCACCGCGGCCCAGCCGGTCTTGGTGCTGCTGGCGGCGGCGGCCGCCGCGGCGAGGATCGCGACGACGATCGTGCCGACGATGCCGGCGACCATCCCGGCGAGGTCGGAGCGGGTCATGCCCGGCACGTAGTTGCCGCCGCCCACTTCCTTGCCGGCGAGCGGGTTGACGGTCCCCTGTCCCGTCTCCTCGATCCCGACCACGTGGTCGTGCTGCCTGTCGGCGTGATCGAGGAAGATCATCCGCAGCGGCGGCTCGATTTCTTCCTGCGCCCGCTCCAGCAGTCCGTTCTCGTACCACTGGGCCTCCGCTTCGCAGTGCTCGAAGATCAGCACCTCGTCGGCCGGCGCTTTCAGCAGCGCGTCCTGCGCCGCCCGCACCGGGTCGGGGTCGCCGACCTCGCCGCTGACCGGGACTTTGCTGCGCCGCAGCAACTCCAGGGCGCGCTCCAGCCGCTCTTCGGCCTGCCGCCGTGGCCCGTCGACGTCGCCGAGGGTGTGCTCGAGCGGGCTGGCCTCGATTGCGGGCACGACCACCCGCACGTCCACCCCCTCGCCGTCGACGTCGGCGCAGATCTGCTGCACGGGCTCCTCGCCGTGAAGCTCGTCGGTGACGACCGCGATCACTCGGTGGGGCATGGCGACCTCCTACTCGTCCTCGTGGATCTCCTGGTCAGCTTCGCCGTAAGCAGCCTCGGTCGGCTCCTCCGGCTCGCCCGCCAGGTCCTCTGGGAAGCGGTGCTGGTCGCCGTGGGAGGCGTTGTCCTCGAGATCCTCCTCGGCCAGCTCGAAGCCCTCGGCCACGCCCTCGCCGCCCTCGATCAGCGGCTGCTCGGCGGGGTCGTCGGTGTCGGGCGGGACGTCGCCGCCGATGTGGCGCGCTTCGGCTTCGGCGGCCTCGGCCTCCTCCTCGGCGATCGGGTCCGACTCCTCCTCGGGTCGCATCTCAGTGCTCGTCATGCCCGGCGGTTACCCCTGCTGCACAGGCACGAAACGCATCTTCTTTCCTGTCGTTTTTTCCTCTCGTCGCGAACGGGTACTCGCAAGGTGAAAAGCAAACGACCCGAAGGAGTGAAGATGGGGACCCAAGAGGCAGGCCACATCACCGGTACGAAGGACAAGGACTACAACGTCATCTGGTTCGTCGAGCAGTGCCTGAGCAACGTGCTGCGACTCGAGACCTACATCGAGGACGCCGATCGCGACGGCGACTCCGACCTTGCGGACTTCTTCCGCCGGGCGCAGGAGACCAGCCGCAAGGGCGCCGAGCAGGGCAAGGAGATGCTGCGCTCGCGCCTCTAGCTGAGCGAGGGGCCGGCCGCGCTGCGGCCGGCCATCCAACCGGCGAGGGCGCCGAGAGCGCCGCCGACGCCGAGCAGGGTCACCGCCCGGGCCCGATCGCGCTTCAGCTTCGAAGCCGCCCCGTGGGCGCTGTGCTTCGCGGTCGCCTTGACCGCCTTGCGGGCAATGGTGCTCTTGATCGCTGACATGTCAGCTCTCTACCCGACGCCCCGGGGCCTCTACACCAGCTGCGGCGACGCGACCGAGAGGCCCTGGCGCAACGCGAGCGCATTGGGGGGAGCGAATTCCTCCCAGTCGTTGTTGAAGTAGGCGAAGACCTCGCGGCGGGAGCGCCAGGCGGCGATCCGGCGGCGCCAGCGGTCGATCTCGGTCGGGGAGTAGTTGCCGTTGCGGCCGCGGGCGCCGTGGTGGAAGCGGACGTAGGCGACCTCCCCCACCGGCTTTGCCTGCGGCAGCGGGCGGCGGCCATCGTGGGGGATGACCAGCGAGGCATCGTGCTCCTCCAGCAGCTTCCCCACCGCCGGCGTGAACCAGCTCGCGTGGCGGAACTCGAAGCAGTGGCGGGCGGGCGGCAGCAGCTCCAGCGCCGCGGCGAGGACGGCGTCGTCGCGGTGGAAGCTCGCCGGCAGCTGCCAGAGCACCGGCCCCAGCTTGCCGCTCTCGCGCAGCGGCTCCAGCGGCTCCCAGAAGCGGGCGACCCCCTCCTCGATCCCTCGCAGCCGACGGATATGGGTCAGATAGCGGCTCCCCTTGACCGCGAAGAGGAAGTTCGGCGGGGTCCGCTCGACCCATCCTTCGACCGTCGTGCGCTTGACCAGCCGGTAGAAGGTGTTGTTGACCTCGACCGTGTCGAAGAGCTCGGCGTAGCGCTCGAGCCAGCGCGCCTGTGGCACGCCCTTGTAGATGCCGTGACGCCAGGAGTCGTACACCCAGCCCGAGCAGCCGATCCGCACATTTTTCATCGTCAGTCTGGGTACCCCGCGTCTATGCGCTTGAACGCGATCCTCGACGTCGACGGCACCCTCGTCGACACCAACTACCACCACGCGATCGCCTGGCATCGGGCGCTGCACGCGCACGGGCATCCGGTGCAGATGTGGAAGGCCCACCGCCACATCGGCATGGGCGGCGACCAGATCCTCAACGCCTTAATCGGCGAGGAGGCTGCGGCCGCCGACGGCGACGCCATCCGCGAGGCCGAGGCCGAGGCCTACGGCGAGCTGATCGGCGAAGTCGAGCCGATGGAGGGCGCGCGGGAGCTGATCGAGAAGCTGTGCGAAGAAGGCGCGACCGTGATCCTCGCCAGCTCAGCGAAGCAGGAGGAGGTCGACCACTACCTCGACCTGCTCGACGCGCGTGAGCTGGTCGACGGCTGGACCACCGCGGCCGACGTCGAGGCGACCAAGCCCGAGCCCGACCTCGTCCACGCGGCGCTGGAGAAGGCCGGCAACGACAACCCCTCGGTGATGGTCGGCGACTCGGTCTGGGACGTGGAGGCGGCAATGCGCGCCGGCCTCCCCACCCTCGCCGTCCTCACCGGCGGCTTCTCCGAGGAAGAGTTGCGCGAGGCCGGCGCCTCACAAGTGGTCGAATCGATCGCCGACCTGCGGATCGACCGTCAGCTGCTCTCGAGTGCCTCGGCCCTCGACTAGCCCTCCGAAGCCGGACTCGGTTCCGGGTCGCGCTTAAACACGTACCGTCGCGATTCGGGAGCGAGAAGCAGAGCTAGACCGATGACGCTGAGGGGAATTGAAAGCCACAGCTCGCCGAAAAGAAACGGAGTCACGATCAAATACAGGGAATTACCTACTACGAGCAACCACCAGATAATCCGGCTCCCGCGGCAGATGAGAATCCCAAACCCAGCAACCCAGAGAACGCGGGACCAGCTTTCGGATCCGCCCGTCGCGAGAGCAGTCCGAATCGCTGAAGCGAGAATTAGCGCCGCGTAGGAACGAAGTGACCAGGGTGCTCGTTTAATCGCGGCCATGTGTTACTCCGCTTCGCCACTGGAATCGAAGGGAACGAACGGATCGTGACTTATAGGGCGACCCTCGATGATCTCATTTCGCAAGCGCTCCAACGAGTCCTTGTACTTCACGTGCTCCAACGCCTCGTCAATTACAGCGAGAGCCTCTTCATTCCGATCTCGCCGCACCAAGAACTTAGCGAGGTCGATTGCATGATTCTGATGCTCGGCCATCGCCGAGCGAAGTAGCTCCTCGGCACGCTCGTATTCATGATCCTTAGCAGCCAGTATGCCGTTGAGGTTGTCCAAGCCTTCCTGTAAGACAAAGTTTGGCTCGACAAGCTCGTTGGCACGGGAAACACAGAAACGCACGTCGTCCCACTGCCGAGCAAATTCCAGCAAACTCCCCGCACGCACCAGAGTTACGGGATCATCGGAACCGAGTTCGGCTGCCTTTGCAGCTTCCGCGCCAACGTCCTCGGGGCGAGACGCCAAAAGGATTGACGCATAGAGCACCCGGATTTGGGCACTTTCAGGAAATTCCTTTACCGCCCTCTCGAGAAAATCAAATGCCTCTTGCTGGAACTCCTCTTGCCGATGTTGCGCCCCGAAAAGTCTCTCGCCCTGCTCTATGGCTTCGGCAAGCCTCTGCTTCCTACTCTTGATCTTGCTCGCGTCCCACGCCGCCGCGGTCATCAGCGCAATAGCCATGAACCCGTTCATGAGGCAGGTTTCGAGCGCGCGCCCAAGCAGGTTTCTAATGCTTCCGGAAAGCGTGCCCCTTTTGCCCCGCTCCTGGGCATCAGAACCAGCTTCCAGCTTGGCCAAAGCCTTGCCTATCCGCCACCGAGCGAGGCCCTCCGCTGACTGGTGAGCAAGTCGAACGGGCCCAAGCGCACGTGGGTCACCAAGGCTCGCCAAAGCGACGGCTGCTACTCGGCGGACGGAAGGGTCGTCCAACGCCTCGATAAGAGGCAGCGTCGCAGCGCGATCCCCGATAGTGCCCAGAGCATTAGCTGCACCTACTCGAACAGAGTCATCGGTTGAGCGAAGGCGCTCGACCAGAAGCGGAACGCTGTCGCGATCGCGCATCTTGGCGAGAGCCTGAATCGCCCACACCTGATTCGCCGACCAGCGCGAACTCGCCTCTCTCCGTACAGCTGAGCCGCCCGCTGGGTCTCCGATTTGCCCCAAGGCGAACACAGCCATGAATCGCACGTCTTCACATGGGTCAGTCGCCACCACTCGGGAGAGAGGCTCAACCGCTCTCGAGTCCTTTGCCCTGCCGAGAGAGTTGATCAGTCGAATACGCCGCACAGCCGACCACTTCCCTTTCGACTCCTTCAGGGCGGCAAGCAGCCTGCCTACCCGATCCTCTCCCGTTGGGAGTATTTCCTTGTCTGATTGAGAAGAAGTCAAAGAAGAGCTTGAGTAAGTCCCGGCGCATCAGCAAAACACGCGCACCACGATGATGATTAGCGGTGCACGTATCCTAATATCGAAACTTAGTTGTCACCCGACAGGTCAGTGCAGGACTTCCTCTGCCCTTGCAGTGTCTCGCAGGCACTCAGAAAAACATGAGTCGGCCGATCAGGTCGTCAAGTTCCAAGCCATAGGCCGTGGGCTCATCATCTTGATCTAGACCATCCCTGATCAGCTCTTTTGCCAACACGCCACGGAGCTGCTCCCGTTGCATAACCGTAAGTCGCCGGTGCCCCAAGAGAGGCAACAATGAGTCCAGCTCGGGGGACCATCGTTGCACAGTGGCGGCAAGAAGCTCCCGGTCTCTTTCGGTGATCTGAGAGGCCTTCCACCTGTCAGCTTCCCGCTTGGTCTACCTCTACTTATGAGTTATCTGCCTTCGTCCAGATAAGAAAAGACTCAGCATCAAAGGCGGCAATTACCACAGCAGCGAGGTGCTCCAGGATAAGCTGCGGAATATTGTCAGCGGGCGGTTTCCGATCCGCTAAGCCGAGTTCAGCAGGGGTACAAGTGCTCACGAACGCATTGAGAGGAAAGCCGGACGCACCTAACATGACAGTCCGTGCACATATGTTCCCACCATTTTGAAGATCACACCAGTGGAGTATTCGATTGCCGACGAAAGCTAATGGTTCATCCCTCTTGGCGACTACAGGGTCAGTAGCTTCCATTAAATTATCCTCTACCACGATCGACTGAGCACCTTTGCTACACATTTCATCTAAGACATTGCTTAGCGCTTCTTCGGCAAGGCCCGTCTTAGTAACTCCACCGACTGCAAACCTGAGTGGGTTGCGAGCAAAGTTGTCCGGAGCAAGCACAAAGAAGTGGCCTTGCTCAAGTTTCAAAGCAGCAAGCATTGCCGATGAGATATCGAACCCCTGCTGAAGGGACTCTTCCATCCAACTTGCAGACTCACATCTAGGGACCTCGATAGGGCGCAGTTCAGCGGACATCGTTTGCTCTTCGCAAACACATGCTCACGTCTAGGCCCAGCCTTTGTTCGTACCGCAGCTGGCAATATCAGCTTGCCTCTTCATCCTTCTCCAAAAGCATAATGTCAACGTCAATCGCAGCGCCGACTGCCGCCGCCCATTGGACAAACTCGCTAGCGAAATATAGTGATGGCATTGAAGAAGTTGACTGCACCTCACACGTCACTACCGCGTCTACATTGAGCTCACGCGTCACCTTTTGGATGTCCGCTGGAGAGGCGGTTACAGCTGCCTTCAATTGCTTCAGCAGGTCATCGATCTCAAACGTCTTTGCTGCGCCGACTTCTATGATCCATCCGTCTCGCCGACGGCTTCCGACGCCAGTGGGCCTTGGCTCTCCTGCCCTGAACTGGCTCGTAGGTTTAACACCCAAGCGCCTAGTAATCTCAGCAGGATCGAAGGCACCATAGAAATCGAAATACACGTTTACTTTGGGGGGGTCAGAATATGGCAACAATCTATCGTTTCTTAGGGTAGGTCATTTAAGTTGATTCCTAATGGCTCACCAGGGCCAGCGCCGCTTTTCGGCTTCTCATAGACGTTTCCCTGTCTGTCCTTGAATAGATCAGACCGAGACTTACCTTCCTTTTCTTTATGTGGATGATAACCCTCTTCTTCCAAGCGCTTGATCTCCCTGTTAGTTAAGCGCTTATCCTGGCTTCCAGCTCGTTCCGGCGGACATTCTTCCTCTTCATCTCTTCCTTCGTGGGGGCCTTCGCCTTCGTCCAATTCTTCGACGCCAAGCGAATGCTGCAAGACCCAGTTGCCGTAGTTGTAGGTGGGTTCCAAGAGTTCCACCAATCCTTCGGTGGCGCATCCGATGCACGGGCCAGCGTGTTCGAGTTCTTCGACGTAGTCCAGACCCGACGGGTCCTTAAAGCGCAGCGGGTTGTCGCCTGCGTAGGAATAGGGCTCACGCGTAAGCGCCTCGATCGGATCTCGGCTCAGGAACTGGCCCGTCCCGGGGTCGTAGAACCTCGCCCGCAGGTACTGCAGTCCCGTTTCGGCATCCGTGTACTGGCCGGCGAAGCCGAGCGGGGTGCTTGCCGTGCCGGTCGTGGCTTCTAGCTCGCCGTAGGGGGTGTAGCTGAAGCTGGCGCTGGTTTTTCCGCTCGCGTCGGTGAGCAGGCGGGTGCTGCCGAGCTGGTCGTGGTGGAGGTAGGTCGGTTTTTCGCCGGAGCTGATCTGCTCGATCGGCAGGCCGTTGGGGCCGTAGACGTAGCTGTTTTCGCCGTCGTTGAGGAGGAGCGGCAGCGGGGCGCTTGCGTCCCAGGCGAGGTGCTGGGTGGAGAGGCCGCTCGTCTTCGCGACGAGGAGGCCGGTGGCGTCGTAGGCGAATGCCTCGTCGATCGAGGAGGGGCCCGTTTCCGGCCGCTGGACCGAAGCGAGGCTCCCCGCTTGGTCATAGGCGTAGGTGGTGGTGTATTCCGACCGCCACTCCTGGACCCGGTCGTTGCCCGTGTCGGCCACCCAGAGGTCGCCGGCGGCGTCGACCGCCAGGCCCCTTGGGGCCGAGAACTGGCCGTTGTCGTTGCCCGGGGAGCCGAACTGGGTGAGGTAGGCGCCTTCGGCGGTGAAGCGCTGCAGGCGGCCGTTGTTGGAGTCGGAGACCCAGAGGTCGCCTTCGGAGTCGAAGGCGAGCCCGCGCGGCTGGGAGAGCTGGCCGGCTTCTGCGCCCGCGGCGCCCCACTTGCGGATGAAGGTGCCGGTGGAGCTGAGCTCCTGGATGCGGTTATTGCCGGTGTCGGCGACCCAGACGTTGCCTTTGGAGTCGGTGGCAATCGCTTCCGGGCTCTTGAACTGGCCGTTGGCGGTGCCTTCGCTGCCGAACTGGCGGATGTAGGTGCCTTCGGCGGAGAACTCCTGGACGCGGGTGTTGGCCGCGCTGATCCCGTATTCGACCGTCCAGACGTGGCCTTCGGCATCGAGTGCCAGGTCGGTCAGTTCGATGAACTGGCCGTTGCCTTCGCCCGAGCTGCCCCATTTGCGGATGAATTCGCCTTTGGAGTTGAGCTCCTGGACGCGACGGTTGCCCGCGTCGGCGACGTAGACGTTGCCGGTGGTCTTGCTTACCGCGACGGCGCGGGGTGAGGAGAACATGCCGTTGCCCGAGCCGGCGATGCCGAACTGGCGGAGGAATTCCCCTTCGGGGTTGAACTCCTGGACGCGGTTGTGGGCGGTGTCGGCGACCCAGACGTTGCCGGCGGCGTCGGTGTCCAGGCCGCGAGGGGCCGAGAGGTGCCCGTAACCCGAGCCGGCGCCACCGAAGGCGCGGAGGAATTCGGTTGCCGTCGCCTCCTGCACCCGGTCGTTGCCGGTGTCGGCGATCCAGACGTTGCCGCCCGCGTCGATCGCCAGGCCCCTGGGTTCGGCGAACTGGCCGGCTTCGTTGCCGGGGGAGCCGAATTGCGCGAGGTAGGTGCCTTCGGGGGTGAAGCGCTGCAGGCGGCCGTTGTTGGAGTCGGAGACCCAGAGGTCGCCTTCGGAGTCGAAGGCGATGCCGCGCGGCTGGGAGAGCTGGCCGGCTTCCGAGCCGGCGGCGCCCC